>Ga0181536_10001381_pt1 | contig 28649 bp, 27 predicted proteins | sample PEATcosm2014_Bin_41_FD_121105 | JGI IMG/M metagenome (GOLD analysis project Ga0181536, IMG submission 121105) | Peatland microbial communities from MTU Mesocosm Facility, Houghton, MI, USA - PEATcosm2014_Bin17_60_metaG | ecosystem: Environmental > Terrestrial > Soil > Wetlands > Peat | place...
CATCCGCCACTGTATTTCTGGCTGGTCTCGCTCTGGCGCGACGGCCTCGGCCAGGGCCTCTTCATCGCCCGCCTCCTCTCCGTCCTCCTCGGAGTAGGCTCTCTCGCGTTGACCGGGGTGATCGCCCGGACGGCCCGGCTGCCGCCGGTGTGGGCGATGCTGCTGACTCTCGGATGCTATGGTTTCACCTACGCCAGCGTGGTCGCGCGCGGCTTCGCCCTGGCGCAGTTGCTGCTTCTGGGCGGGGTCGCCTGGCTGCTGCTCGGGCGGCGCGGCTGGCATTTCGCGCTGGCGGGGGCACTGCTCGGGGCGGCGACGTTAAGCAATTACCTGTCCGTGTTCGCCGCTGGCGCCTGTCTGCTGGCGGTCGGGCTGGATGCTGTGTGGACCCGCCATCGGCCGCGGGCGAACACGATGCCCGAAGCCGACGCCGGAGCCCCTTCGCCACCCAGCCGCGCCATGGCCCAGATCAGCGCGATTGATCCTGGGCGGGGCGCGAGACGCTTAACATCCGGCGGTTCCCGGTCCCGGCGCATCTGTGTGCATCCGTGGGTAGCTGTGGCGCGCTGTATCCCGGCTCGCATCGTGGCATTGGCAGTTCGTGCATGCGCCGCGGCCGGTAAGGCGGAGCCACAGATACCCACGGATGCACACAGTTGCGACGAAGCGATGGACGCCGCTGCGGTTCGCCCGGCGCGAGCCGGAACCGACCCGGCGGCGCCGATGTCACGCGCGGCAGCGGACCCAGGACAACCAGATTGCCTGCCGCCTCCGCGCCCTCCGTCACCCCGTCACGCGCTGGCCGCGCTGGCCGGCTTCCTGGTCTTCATCCCGGCCGATCTCTGGTGGTTCCTGGCGCAGCGCGGCAGCCGGCAAGGGCAATTCCCGCCATTCTCGTTGACCCAGAGCCTGGCCCGCCTCGCGGTGCGGTTTACCGGGGACATCCTGGGCGGGTTGCCGCTTTACGTGGCTGGCGCCGCGTCGTTGCTGCTGACCGCCACGCTGGGTGCCTTGCTGATCTGGCTGCTCGCCCGCATCGTCTGGCGCTGGCACCGCATCGCCCCCCCGCGCGCCCGCGTCATGTTCGCCCTCGCCGCCCTCGCCCCCGCGGCCGGGCTGCTCGCGTTGGGCGCCCTGTTCAACAACACGCCGATCGAGGTGCGGTACCTGACATTTTCCAACCCCTTTGTCGGGCTGCTGCTGGCGGGCGCTCTGGGCGGGCGCGGCGCCGCCGCCGTTTTCGCCGTGCAGGCGGCGTCGATCGCCGGCCTGATGCTGGCGCCGCAAACGATGCAGCCGGCCCGCGCGGCGGCGCACGCGGCGGCTTCATGGGCGCGCGACGGCGTCGTGCTGCTGCCCAGAGGCAACGATGGGGTCGGCGTGGTGGGCGCCTTCGCGATCGAGTCGCCCCCTGCCCTGCCCTTGCTGCTGATCCCGGCGGGCGCCACGCCCGAGCAAATCCGTGCCCGCCTGGGCCCCTGGCACCGCGTCGTGCTGGCGCTGCTGGAGCAGGACGCCGCCAGCCGCGCCGCCAGCGAGGCGATGCGCCGCGCGCTGAACGCCCCTGGCTGGCGGGAGGTCGCACACGGGCCCAACGTCGCGGTATACGAGCGCGACGGTGGAGGGGTGTGACGGGATGTTGTTCGGCGGGCCTCGCCTCGCGCATGGTCCGGTGCTGGCGGGCGCCGTCCGGTCGCGGCACGACGGCGGCTCCCGGCCGTCGTCGTTGACGCCGCGCGGCGATCCGCGGAGGACCCAGGCGATGGAGCATTGGGCGGCGCCCGAGGCATGGTGGCGGCGGCACACCAGCCGCGATCCGTCGCCGCCGGCGTTGTCGCATTCCGACGCGCTGGCCGACGCGCTGGCCGACGATCTCGCCGCCGCGGCGGCACCGGCCGAACCACTGACCGCCTTCGGTGGGATTTTCTGATGTCAGGGACAGGAACCAGCATGAATACCGTTGATGACGCGATCCAGGCCTTCGCCGAGGCCGCCGACGCCCCGCCGAACGCCGCGCTGCGCTGGGCTTTGGATCACTGGGACCTGGCCGCGCCGCGGTTCCTGGCGATGTTGCAGGCCTATACCGATGGCTCGGATGAGTCCGACGTCACCACGGACGCGATGTTCTTCATCATCCATCTGTTCGGCGACCAAGGCGACCAGCGCGCCTACCGGATCTTGTGCCGGCTGATGCTGGATGAGGCGAAGCTGACCGCGGCGCTCGGCGACACCGCCTGCGTCGAGACGCTGAAGGGCGTGCTGATCAAATGTTTCGACGGCGATCCGACGCCGTTGCGCCAGGTGATCGAAGCCCCCGAGGCCGACTCCATCACCCGCGGCGAGGCGCTGCTCGCGCTGGCCTGGCTGGCCCGCGACGGACGCTGGCCGGAACCGGAATTTCGCGAGTACCTGCGGTATTTGCTGAAGCAGATGCAGCCGCGCGAGGCGGACTACGTCTGGTACAACTGGGTCGTGGTCGCCGCCATCCTTGGCTACCAGGAGTTCCTTGGCGAATCGACCAAACTGATCGAGGACGGCCTGGTGCCCGAGGAATGGCTGACCCTGGCCGAGTTGCCCGAACTCGTCGCCACCGGGGATGCCACCGGCAAGGACGGCTTGCGCGCCGAGGACGTGGCACCGTTCGACGACGTGATCGGCTCGCTGGCCGATTGGCCATGGCAGGACGATTTCGACGACGAGGAAGCGCCCGCGCCGGAGCCGTACATCAATCCGTTGCGCCACGTCGGCCGCAACGATCCCTGCCCGTGCGGCAGCGGCAAGAAGTTCAAGAACTGTCATCTGGTGGCGGAATGAACCCGCCCAACATCGTGTTCATCATGGCCGACGACCTCGGTTATGCCGATCTGTCCTGCAACGGGCGGCGGGATTACGCGACGCCCCAGATCGATCGGCTCGCCGAACGCGGCGTGCGCTTCACGCAGGCTTACGCCAACTCGGCGGTGTGCTCCGCGACGCGGCTGGCGCTGATCACCGGCCGGTATCAGTACCGGCTGCCGCTCGGGCTGGAGGAGCCGCTGGCGGGTAAGACCGATGTCGGGCTGCCGCCGGAGCATCCGACGTTGCCGTCGTTGTTGCGCGCGGCCGGCTACGGCACCACGCTGATCGGCAAGTGGCATTTGGGCGTATTGCCGAAGTTCGGTCCGTTGCAAAGCGGTTACGATCATTTCTGGGGCATTCGCACCGGGGCGATCGACTACTATTCGCACAAGAACCCACGCGGCGAGGACGACCTGTGGGACGGCGATGCCACGATCCAACAGACCGGCTACCTGACCGATCTGCTGGGCGATCGGGCGGTCGACGCCGTCGCGGGCTACGCGACACGCAAGCAGCCGTTCTTCTTAAGCCTGCACTTCAACGCGCCGCACTGGCCGTGGGAAGCGCCGGGCGACCAGGCGGAGTCCGACCGGTTGCTCGGCACGAGGCTGCGGCATTTCGATGGCGGCACGCAGCTGATCTATGCCCGCATGGTGCGGGCGATGGATGCACAGATCGGACGGGTGCTGCACGCGCTGGACGCGCACGGCCTGACCGACAACACGATCGTCATATTCACCAGCGATAACGGCGGGGAACGGTTTTCCGACACCTGGCCGTTCACCGGGATCAAGACCGAACTGCCGGAGGGCGGGTTGCGGGTCCCGGCGTTGATTTGCTGGCCGGCTCGCATCAGGGCCGGCGGCGTCAGCGACCAGGTGGCGATCAGCATGGACTGGTTTCCGACCTTGCTGGAGGCCGCCGGCGTGGCGCCGGACCCGGATCACCCGCCGGACGGGATCAGCCTGCTGCCGATGCTGACCGGACCGCGCGCTCCGCTGCCGCGCCGGCTGTTCTGGCGCTACCGGACCAACGCGCAACGGGCGATGCGCGACGGCGATTGCAAATATCTGAAGATTCAGGACAACACGTTTCTGTTCAACGTGGTGGACGATCCGCGTGAGCGCGCCAACCTGAAACAGCTCCGGCGGGATGTGTTCGACCGGATGGAGGCGGCGTGGCACACCTGGAACGCCACCATGCTGCCCGAGATCGCCGACAGTTTTGGCGAGACTTATACCGCGGCGGATCTCGCCGATCATATCGGTGCGCGGTAGCTTTCAGGGGAAGCGCCAGTCCATGGCGGCGTCCGGGCCACCTGAACCGGCACCTTGCCGCGAGAGGAGGTCCGGACGATCCCCCGATCCAGTCGGGAGAGGGCCATGACGCAAGGCGCGGCTGGCGAGTCAAGCTTTTCGCCGCCCGGTATGACACGCGGGCGAACGGCCCCGGCACAGCGGAGCACCTGATGTCCAACGCATTCCGCCTTCTGATGGCGATCGCCTGGCTGGGCTTTGGCGGACTTATCGCGGCCCATGGCACAGCCCATGCGCAGACCGACGAGATCGAGATCTATAACGCCGAAATCAACAAGCCCGGCGAGCTGAGTCTGACGCTGCACAACAATTACACGCCGTCGGGCCGCACGCAGGCGGCATTTCCTGGCGGCGTTGTCCCGGATCACGCGCTGAACGGCGTGCCGGAATTCGGCTATGGCATGACCGAGTGGTGGGAACTCGGCGCCTATATCCCGGATTATACCCTGACCCGCGACGGGCGTTTCGAGGCCGACAGCGTCAAGCTGCGCAGTCTTTTCGTGGTGCCGCACGCGGCGGAACGCGACTTCTTCTACGGCGTCAACTTCGAGTTCAGCTACAACGCCCCGCATTGGGACATGAGCCGCTTTTCCGGTGAGATCCGGCCCATCATCGGGATGCGCTTTGGGCCCGTGGAGCTGATCTTCAATCCGATCCTGGACTATGATTTCACGACCATCGCCTCGCTCGACTTCGCTCCCGCCGAGCGGCTGGCGTATAATTTCTCGCCGCTCTGGGCCGTCGCGGTCGAGCATTACGCCGATTACGGGCGGATCAACCATTTCGCCGATCCCGCGCACCAGGCGCAGTCGCTGTTCGCGGTGGTCGATTACAACGGTGAACCGCTGAACGTGGAGTTCGGCATCGGCCACGGCTTTACCGCCGCGTCCGACAATGTGGTGATCAAGCTGATTCTGACACATGGCTTTTGAGCCACGCGGAAGCCGCCGGGCCTCAGGTCCGAGGCATGGCAGGCGGGAACGGTCAGCGGCGGAACGCGACGCGGTTCCGCCTCTAGCCCGGGAACGACCAGAAACAGATCGGTATCGCCCGGATCGACGCCACGCATCGTGAGCGCCGCATGGGCCTGGCCGCGATGATGCGTCTGGTGATTGAAGAAATGCACCATCAGGCCAGCCTTTTCCCGGCGCATGGTTTGTTTCGCCGCGCCGCTGTACCAGGTCAGGTCCTCGGCCAGCCAGGCCTCATCGATCCGGTTGGCGAAATCCTCGATCCTGGCGTCCGCGTTTTCCCGCTCCGCGTGGAGTTCAGCGAAATCATGGATCAAGGTCGGGCTTTGTGGGTTCGCAATGGTGTTCGGCGGCCAGCCGTCCAGGCGCGACATCCATTGCCGGTCGCCCCACAGCAGATGACACAACGTGCCATGCAGCGATTGCCAGAACAGACCGACATCTTCGCGCCGCTGCGCGTCGCTGAGCCGCGCCGCCCCGGCATAAATCCGGCGGTTCATCTCGGAATTGTATCGCGCCATGATGCGGATGTACTGCGGTGTGATCACGACGACCGCCCTCCTTTCGATGCGTACGAGAACCCCAGTCTACACCGCCAGCCCACGCTGCCGAAAGCAGACGCCGCGTCGGCTTCACCGAGCCGAGCCGCGTTGGCGCCGCCGTTCGATCCGGTGGCGGCGAACCGCGTGCGCACCGCCGATCGATCCGGTCGCGCCAAACGAAACACGGCGCGCGAAACCACCCGTCCCGCGGCGACGTTTTCCCCGCGCATTGACTTCATTCTGTCCGGTACGTGGCGACAACGACCTCGCCGCGAAACAACGCCGGCGATCGCCGCCGCGCGCGGCTCCCGCCCATGCCTTGAGTCCCGGCCCGCCCGGCAACGCGCGCAACCCGCGGAGCCACGCCCGGACATCGTCGCCGCGGATCGTTCGGACGCTTGACCATCCTGGCTGGAACGGGTCAGGTCGGAACGGCAATGTTCCTGGGAGGGTCCTATGCAAGACGACATGCCACGACGGCTCACCGCCGAGTTTTTCGGCACCTTCTGGCTCACCTTCGGCGGCTGCGGCGCCGCCGTGCTGGCCGCCGCGTTTCCCGCCGTGGGGATTGGCCTGCTCGGCGTCGCGTTGGCGTTCGGGCTGACCGTGCTGACGATGGCCTACGCGGTCGGGCCGATCTCCGGCGGGCACTTCAATCCGGCGGTAACGCTGGGGTTATGGTCGGCCGGCCGTTGCGCCAATCGGCACGTGGTCCCCTATATCGTCGCGCAGGTCATCGGCGCCATCGCGGCGGCCGCGGTGTTGTGGCTGATCGCATCGGGCAAGCCAGGCTGGGTGCCGGGCGGTTTCGCGGCGAACGGCTATGGCGACCTCAGTCCGGGCAAGTACGGACTGACCGCCTGCCTCGTTACTGAGCTGGTCATGACCTTCTTTTTCCTGTTCATCATCATCGGCACGACCTCCAAGGGCGCCGCCTCCGGCTTCGCGGGCATCCCGATCGGTCTCGCGCTGACGCTCATCCATCTGGTGTCGATCCCGGTCACCAACACCTCGGTCAATCCGGCGCGCAGCACCGGCCCCGCCTTGTTCGCCGGCGGCGAGTATATCAGCCAGCTCTGGCTGTTCTGGCTGGCGCCGATCGCCGGGGCCCTGCTGGCCGGGCTGCTGTCGCGTTGGCTGTACGAGCCCGAGATCGTGATCGAGACCATTGTCGTGGAGGAACGCGGCATCGGCTGACGCGAAGCCCGGCCGGAGCAAAACCCAACCCTCGTCCCTCACGTCATGGCCGCCTTGTCCGGGCCATGCCGTGGCGGAGTATACCGCGCGTCATTCGTTGCCGCGGTTGGCATGAAGCCGTCGCTAACAACCGAAACCGGATCGCTCGCGGTTCCCGGCGAACAATCCGCGCGAACCAAGGCGCCGGATCCGTCACAGCGTCAGGCCACCGAGACCGTATCGATCCGCTTCCACATGAACAGCGTCTCGTCGTAGGTGCCGTCCTGCTTGCGCGAGTAGCCCGGGATCTTGCCGAGCTCCACCCAGCTCATCGACCGGTACAGCCCCTCGGCCCGGTCCCCCGCCCGCGTATCCAACGTCAGCAGTGTCCGCCCCGCTCGCGCCGCCTCAAGCTCCAGCCGTTCCATCAGCCGCCGCGCGAGGCCATGCCGCCGGCCACTCGGATGCACCAGCAGCTTCGCCACATCCGCGCGATGCTGCTGATTTTGCGGCGAGGCCAACGCCAGCGTCACCGTTCCCACCAGCACGCCGTCAGCCCAGCCGGCGAGGAGCACTTTTCGTCCGGCGGCGACGTCGCGCGCGGTGTCCCGCCAGAACGCGCGCGCCACCTCGGGCGCCAGCGGCGGCAAAAACGACACGCCGGCGCCTTCTTCGACGCAGGCGATCAGGATCTCTGACAATCGGGGAATGGCCGATACCGCGGCGGCCGCGTCCAGCACCTCGATCCCGTTCACCGCATTCGCGAAACCGTTTTCCAGCGAGTTGGAGATGTCCGCCAGCACCCGAACCGGACCCGACCGGACATAGGATCGTTTCTCATAGAACCGGTGCGCCCGATCGAACCGCGTGTCGCTCCACAGCACCAGCCGCGCCGCGCCCGCCGCCAGGGCATGCGCCTCCGCCACGTCGAGCAGCCGGTGTCCCAACCCGCCGCCATGCCGCGCCGGCAGCACATAGACCCGGCAAATTTCCCAGGCGCCGTCCGGCAACGGCTGCGTCGCGATCATGCCAACGATCTGGCCATCGGCCTCGGCCGCCCACAACGCCCCGCCCTGCCCCGCGTAATACGACGCCAGCCCGCGGTATTCCGGCATCTCGGCGTCCACGTCCATGCGAACGCCAGGATACTGCGACCAGCAGGCCCAGGTGACGGCGATGAAACCGGCGGAGTCGGAGTCGCGGCCGGGGCGGATCAGCGCGGGATCGCTCAGTGCAGCCCCTCGCAGAACGTCTGAATCCGGCGCAGGCCTTCCACCAGATCGTCATCGGCGGTGGCGGTGCTGATTCGCAGATACGGGCTCATGTGATAGGCCGCGCCGTGCACCGTCGCGACGTATTGCTCCTCCAGCAGCGCGAGGCAGACGTCCTCATCGGTGTTCAGCTTGCGCCCGCCCGCCGTGGTCTTGCCCAGACAGCCGGCGACATTGGGGAACACGTAGAACGCGCCCTCGGGCGAGTGGCAGCTGATCCCGGGCGCCGCGTTCAGCATCGCCACGGCGATGTCACGGCGGCGCTTATAGGCGACGCTCTGCTCCCGCGCGCCGTCCTGCGGCCCGTTCAGCGCGGCGACGGCGGCCGCCATGCCGACGGTGGAGATGCCCGCCGTCGCCTGACCCTGCATGTTGACCATCGCCTTGATCAGCGCCTTCGGTCCGCCCGCGAAACCAATGCGCCAGCCGGTCATCGCATAGGTCTTCGACACCCCCGACACGGTCAGAATGCGGTCCTTCAGGTCCGGCGCCACCTGAGCCATCGTCACGTGATCGTAACCGCCGAAGATCAGATGCTCGTACATGTCATCGCACAGGATCCAGACATGCGGATGCTCGCGCATCACCGCCGCGATGGCTTTCAGGTCGTCCGCGGTCATCACCGCGCCGGTCGGATTGTTCGGGCTGTTCAGGATCAGCCATTTGGTCTTCGGCGTGATCGCCGCGTCGATATCCTCGGGCCGCGGCCGGAAACCATTGTTCTGCGGGCAGTTCACCAGCACCGGCACGCCTTCGCACAACTGCGTCATCTGCGCGTAGGCGATCCACGACGGCACCGGAATCACTACCTCGTCGCCGGGATCGACCGTGACCATGATGGCATTGAACAGACACTGCTTGCCGCCGTTGCCGACGCAAATCTCGTCGAGCGCGTAGTCGATGCCGCTGTCGCGTTTGAACTTGGCCTGGATCGCCTTCTTGAACGCCGGCGTGCCGTCCTGCGGCGGGTATTTGGTGTCGCCGGCCAACGCCGCCTGATGCGCCGCCTCGATCGCGTGCGGCGGACTGGCGAAGTTCGGCTCGCCGGTGGTCAGCGTGATCACCGGTTTGCCCGCCGCGCGCAGTTCCCGCGCCTTGATGGTCATCGCCACGCTGGCCGCGACCTCGACCCGGCCGAGGCGTTGGGAAAACCCTGGCATCAGTGCAGACCTTCGCAAAAACGTTGGATCCTGGTGCAGGCCTCGCGCAGCTCTTCCGTCGCATTCGCATAACTGATGCGGATATAGCCCGGGAAACAGAACGCGGCGCCGTGCACGGTCGCCACGCCTTCCTCATCCAGCAGCGCGAGGACGAAGGCCTCATCGTCAATGATCGGCTTGCCGCCCTTGCTGGTCTTGCCGATGCAGCCATGGATCGACGGGTAGACGTAGAATGCCCCGTCCGGCTTGCTGCAATTCATCCCCGCCGCCTGGTTCAGCATGGACACCACGAGGTCGCGGCGCTCCTCGAACACCTTGCGCATCGCCTCCACCGTGTCCTGTTGCCCGTTCAACGCCTCCACCGCCGCCGCCTGGGCGATCGAGTTCGGGTTCGAGGTCGACTGGCTCTGCAGCTTGTCCATCGCCTTGATCAGCGCCACCGGCCCGCCGGCGAAGCCGATGCGCCAGCCGGTCATGGCGTAGGACTTGGACACGCCGTGCACCGTCAGCGTGCGGTCCTTCAACCGCGGCTCCACCGCGACGATGGTGCCTGGTTTGAACCCGCCATAGGCGAGTTTGTCGTAGATGTCGTCGGTCAGCACCCAGACATGCGGGTGGCGCATCAGCACCTCGCAGATCGGCTTCAGGTCCTCGGCCGAGTAAGCGGCGCCGGTCGGGTTGCACGGGTTGTTCAGCATGAACCAGCGGGTCTTCGGCGTGATCGCCGCTTCCAGGTCCTCGGCGCGCAGCTTGAAGCCGTTGTTCTGCGGGCACGGCACGAACACCGGCTTGCCGTCGGCCAGGGTGACGATGTCGGGGTAGGACACCCAGCACGGGCTCGGGATGATCACCTCATCCCCGGCGTTCAGGGTGGCGAGCATGGCGTTGAACAGCACCTGCTTGGCGCCGGTGGAGATGATGATTTCTTCCGGTTTGTAGTCGATGCCCGAGTCGCGTTTGAACTTCGCCGCCACCGCGCGGCGCAGCGCCGGCGTGCCGGAAACGTCGGTATATTTGGTGTCGCCGGCCTCGAGCGCGCGGATCGCCGCGTCCTTGATGTTGCGCGGGGTATCGAAGTCCGGCTCGCCCTGCGACAGGCTGATCACGTTTTTCCCGTCCGCGATCAGCTTCCGCGCGACCGTCGAGATGGCGATGGTCAGGCTGGGTTGGATGCGGTCGAGGCGGTCAGCGGTCAGAGACATGATGGGTTCCCGGTAACAAGGCGCGGGACACTAGTGAAACGGGCGCGTGGGGGCAACCGCGGGGACCGGGAGGCTGGTGTGAGGCTGGGGCGGGACGGTGTGGGGCGCCGCGTCAAGGGTTCGTTCACACCTTGGCCCGAAAACAGGAAAGCCGGCGGGAATAGGCCCGCCGGCTAACCAGAAGGAGGAATGAGGTGCACACCATCTCAATCTTCCTGCCGCTGATAGTCGTGATCCTTGAGGTAAAAGTCAAGATCATCCGGACAACGATCATCCGGAAGACGCGGTAGGGCCCGGGCCGGTCCGTTCGCGGGCCGGCCCACCCTCTGGGGCGGGTTGGGCGTTTGCAAAATCCGGCCAACCCGGCGGCGAATGCCGCTTCAGTAAGCGAGCGCGTGATCCAACACCGGGACCCAGCGGCCGTTGCGCACCACCGCCAGGAACGCCTGGGTCGCCCCATGGTGGTTGGTCGGGGTGAACGTATAGCTTCCACCGAACAAATCGTGGAAATCGGTGATGCTCTCCATGGCATGCAGCAGACTGTCCACGGTCAGGTCCCGCCCCGCCCGCTGGAGCGCCTCCAGCGCGATCTGCGCCGAGGTGTAACCGCATTCGCCGAGATAATTGAGGTCCACGCCGTAACGCGTCTTGTACCGCCGCATGACCTCGCGCACCGCCGGCCGCGGATCGTCCGGATAGGCATACATCGACGGCGTCATCGAATAGAATCCCTCGCCGACGCCGCCCGGCGCGTCGGCGATCGCCGTGTCATACGAGGCGATCTGCCCCATCATGTCGACGTTCCAGCCCAACTTACGCGCCGTCGAGATGATCAGCACGGTGTCGCGCACGATGGTGCCGAGCACGATCAGGTCGCAGTTCGCTTCGTGCAGCTTGGCCACGTTGGCACTGAATTCGGTGTCGGTCGGCTTATGCGCGGTGCTGGAGACCAATCGCATGCCCATCGCCTCGACCTGCAGATTGACGCCGATCAGGCTCTCCCGGCCGAAATCGGTGTCCTGATACATCAGGCAGACCGCTTTCTTGCCGCGTTGCTCGACGAAATATTTCACCCCGGCCCGCACCTGGTCCACCGCGGACGCATACTGGCTGAACTTCAACTTGTGGAACGGTTCGTACATCGAGCGTGCCGGACTGAGCGGCAGCAGCTTCGGGACGCCCTTTTCGATCGCCATCGGCCAGGTGGCGTTGTTCATCGGGGTACCGCCGTCCTCGATGGTGAAGAACACCTTGTCGCTGTTCAGCAGTTTGTTGATCGCCTGCACCGCGCGCGGCACCTGGTACTGGCTGTCCTCGACGATGTAACGGATTTGGCGGCCGTGAATGCCGCCGTTGGCGTTGGCGTCGTCGAATGCCAGGCGAATGGCGCTGGCGCTGTTGACACCCTGGATGGCGGTAACCCCCGACAGGTCGGTGATGGTCCCGATCAGGATTTCGCTGTCGGTCACGCCTTGAACCGGCGCGTCCGCCAGCGCCGGCGCGGCGAACGCGATGCAGCATGCGGCGACGACCCGCGCGAAGCGCGGCCGCGTCGCCAGTCGCCGGAGCCGGGTCGGTGGTGGATCGCCGTACAGTTGTCGTGCCATTTTTGGATGCTCCCCTGTTGAGGCCGGATCGCGTCCGGCCATTATTGCGCGCGATGCGGGCCGGCCGGCCGCCGGAGTCACGCTGTCCGGCGCCGGAAGCCGAGCCCAGGCTAGCGGGTGACGCGGCAATCCAAAAGCGGCCGCTGCGACAGGCACCCCCAGATCGCAAAAGGGCGCCGGTTAAATCCCGATGCCAAAGAACGTTGTCATGCGTGAGAGCGGCGGAGGCGAGAGGCTGGCGGCGGGAGCGGCCAGACTGGAGCGGTCAGACGGCGGCCCGCCGGCGATGCGCGGCTATCACTTCAACGCGGGCACGTTCGACAATCAAGGGACGTTCCGGCCCGGCAGCATCTCAATCATCCGCCACATGGCACGGCCGGTCGGCGTCCTGGTGTCGATCGCCTCGGTCAATAAGCGGAACCTGATCCCGCGCTGTTTGATGTTATCCAGCATGTGGACGTCAACCGGACGAAGCCGTCGTCGCCTGGGTCTCCCTCGGTTCCACCCGCCGGACCGACAGTCGCAGACCGAGAACGCCGAGCACCCGCAACAGCGTGCTGAGTTCCGGGTTCCCATCTGGTCTGAGTGTCCGGTACAGACTCTCCCGCGACAGACCGGCGTCGCGCGCCACCTGGGCCATGCCCCGGGCCCGCGCGACCACGCCGAGTGCGTCGGCGATGAAGCCGGGGTCATTCGAGTCGAGCGCCTCGGTGATATAGGCCGCGATCGCTTCCTCGGAATCCAGACAGGCGGCGGGATCGAACGGACGGGTCTTAACTGGCATCTTGTTCATCCTCTCGGCCCCTGGCCATGGTCTTATGGCTCCGGGTTCCCGGTGCGGCGAGACGTCAGCACCGCCTCGATGAGTTGTTTCAGTTCAGGCAGGTCGTCTCTTACCGTTGTCCAGACGATCCGTACGTTTACTGAAAAATACTCATGAATCATCACATTCCGCATCCCTCGCATTTTCGCCCACGGCACATCGGGGTAACCAGAAATAAAATCTGGCGCGGAGCTCTGAATCTGCGACACCGCTTCGCCAATGATCTCGATATTGCGGATGATCGCGTCCTGACTGCGCCGATCCCCTTGGAACGCCTCGAAATCGCGGGCATCCTCCAAATAACCGGTGGCCCGGGTTATCGCCTCCACGATATGGTCAAGATAGTCTTCGACCCGCTCGGGATGCTTCACAGCGGCTCCGCCTGCCGCAAGACCTTATCGCGGAACTTTGGTGGCAGGCCGTCCGGCGTCAACACGTCCACCGAAACGCCCAACAGTTTTTCCGCGTCGATTTGCAAGCCGGCGATCGTCATCAGGGTCGTTGAGTCTCTGGGATCGACCAGTAAATCCAGATCGCTGTCCTCCGTATCGGTCCCGGTCAGCACCGACCCGAACACGCGCGGCCGCTTCAGATCATAGCGGCTGACAAGTTCGCGCAGTTCGTTCCGATGGGCGGCCAAAGCCTCAGAAGGTCTCATACGTCCAGACTAAAGGATTCCAGCCGCCGCATCAACAATTCGCCGCGCCCGGGGTCCCGACACGGGGCCAATCCCGATCAGCGGCGGGAAACTCGACCACGCCCCCGCGCCACCACCGCCAACCCCGCGCCCACCCCCACCACGATCACCGTCGCCAGCGCGTAAATCTCCGGCGTCACCCCGAGCCGCGTCGCCGAGAACACCAGCATCGGCAGCGTCGTCGCCCCCGGCCCGCTGGTAAAGCTCGCCACCACCACGTCGTCCAGCGACAGCGTGAACGCCAGCAGCCAGCCCGCCACCAACGCCGGCATCAGCAGCGGCATCGTCACGCGCGCGAACACAACCCACGGCGGCGCGTACAAATCCGCCGCCGCCTCCTCCAGCGCCGTCCCCACATCGGCCAGCCGCGCCCGCACCACCACGGCCACATAGGCGACCGAGACCGAGGCATGCGCGATCGTCACCGTCGCCGCGCCGCGCCCGGCCGGCCAGCCAGTGACGCGCTCCAGCAGCACGAACAGCAGCAGCAGCGCCAGCCCGGTGATCACCTCCGGCAGGATCAGCGGCGCGAACAACGCCACCTCGAACGCCGCTCGCCCGCGAAACCGGCCGAACCGCGCCAACGCCAGCCCCGCCGCCGTGCCCACCACCAGCGCGATCGACGCCGACACCGCGGCGATCCGCAGCGACAGCAACGCCGCCTCGAGCATCGCCGCGTCGTGGAACAGCACCCGGTACCAGTGCAGCGAGCCCCCCGACCACGCCGTCACCGAGCGGGACTCGTTGAAACTGAACCCGATCAGGAACGCGATCGGCAGATACAAAAACGCGTAGCACCCGAGCAGCCAGGAGAGCAGCCCGCCGCGCGCCGTCATCGCGCCCTCCCCGCCTTGCAAGCCCGTTGGGAATCCGCACCAGACCCACTATAAAGGCGCGCAATCGGAAAACTCCAGGTGATACGACCCATGGCCATGACCAGCCGGGCGACAGTCAGCCGCTCCACCCGACCGGGCCGCGCCGGCGGCCGATCCGCCCTGGGCGGTCACACCGCCGAGCTGATCGGCCTGGTGCTGGCCTGCGCCGGCCTCGCGCTGCTGATCGCGCTCGCGTCGTACGACCCGCACGACCCGTCGCTGAACACCGCCTCCTCCCGCGAGACCCACAACCTGGTGGGTCCGCTGGGCGCCATCCTCGCCGATCTGTTGCTGCAAAGCTTCGGGGCCGCCGCGGCATTCCCCGGCCTGACCCTGCTCGTCTGGGCCTGGCGCCTCGTCTCCCGCCGCGGCATGGGCTCGGTCGCCGTCCGCCTCGCCTCGCTCCTGGGGGCCATCCCGGTCGCCGCCGCCGTGCTCGCCTCGCTGTCGTCCGCCGGCGCGGTGACGTGGCCCACCCTGGCCGGCCCAGGCGGCGCCTCCGGCCGTTTGCTGGCGGAGGCGGTGCTGCATGCCAGCGCCCGCCTCGCCGGCCCGGCGGGTGAGGCCTTGGCATGGATGGGCGGCGTCGGCCTCTCGGTCGTCCTGGTGGCGCTGGCTCTGGGCCTCACCGTGTCCGAGTGGCGGACCGCTGGACGCGCCGCGAAGACCGCCGCGCGGGCCACCGCGCGTGGCGGCCGCTCCGGCTGGCGCTGGATGGGGTTTGGTCTGCCCATCCTCGCGCTGCCCATCCCCACGCTGTCCAGATTGCGCGGGTTCCATCCGGCGGTGTTTCGCGACCGGCCCGCGCCGGACGACGGCGACCTGCCGGAGGTGCCGCTGGACATCCGCCCGGAATATGAGCCAATCGGCCCCGAGCCGCCCATGGAGCGGCCGCTGGAGCCCCGTCTGATCCCGCCGCGCGGCGGCCAACGCCCCCGCGCCCGCGGTCTGTTGGGCGGCGGCGGGCAGCAGGGCACCCTGCCGCTGCAGGAGGCGGGCTGGCGGTTTCCGTCGTTGTCGCTGCTCCACCCGCCGCCGCAACGCTCCGACACGGGCCCCACCCGTGAGGCGCTGGAGGGCAACGCGCGGCTGCTGATCAAAGTATTGGGCGATTACGGCGTGAAGGGCACCATCGTCGACTTCCGCCCAGGGCCGGTGGTGACGCTGTATGAACTGGAGCCGGAGCCGGGGATCCGCAGTGCCCGGGTAATCGGCCTCGCCGACGACGTGGCGCGCAGCCTGTCGGTGACCGCCGTGCGCATCGCCACGGTGCCCGGCCGCAACGTGATCGGTATCGAGGTGCCGAACGCCAAACGCGACACCGTGTATCTGAGCGAGATTCTTTCCAGTGAGGAGGTTCGCAAACACTCCGGCCGTTTGCCGATCGCATTGGGCAAAAACATCGGCGGCCAGGCGGTGGTGTCCGATCTGGCGCGGATGCCGCATCTGATGATCGCCGGCACCACCGGTTCGGGCAAGTCGGTCGGCGTCAACGCGATGATCCTGTCGTTGCTGTACCGGTTGTCGCCGGACCAGTGCCGCATGATCCTGATCGATCCCAAGATGCTGGAACTATCGATTTATGACGGCATCCCGCATCTAATGGCCCCCGTGGTGACCGAGCCGGCGAAAGCCGTCACCGCGCTGAAATGGGTCGTGCGCGAAATGGAGCGGCGCTACCGGGCGATGAGCCAACTGAGCGTGCGCAACATCGGCGGCTACAACGAACGCGTCGAGGACGCCCGCCGCAAGGGCGAGGTCGTCACCCGCCGCGTGCAAACCGGTTTCGATTCCGAAACAGGAAAACCAACCTTCGAAGAACAGCCGCTGGCGCTGGAGCCGTTGCCCTTCATCGTCGTGGTGGTCGACGAGATGGCCGACCTGATGATGGTCGCCGGCAAGGAGATCGAGGCCGCCGTGCAACGCCTGGCGCAGATGGCGCGCGCGGCGGGCATTCATGTGATCATGGCGACGCAGCGGCCCTCGGTCGACGTGATCACCGGCACGATCAAGGCCAATTTCCCGACCCGGATCTCCTTCCAGGTCATCTCCAAATTCGACTCCCGCACCATCCTGGGCGAGCAAGGCGCCGAGCAGCTTCTGGGCATGGGCGACATGCTGTTCATGCAGGGTGGCGGCCGCATCACCCGCGTGCACGGCCCATTCGTTTCGGACGAGGAAGTCGAACGCGTCGTCGCCTTCCTGCGCGACCAGGCCGAGCCAGTGTATCTCGATGAGGTCACCGAACCGGTCGACAAGGACGACGAACCGCTGCTGTCCGGCTTCTCCGGCGCCAACGACGGCGAGAAGGGACTGTTCGACCAGGCCGTCGATCTGGTGGCGCGCGAGGGTAAGGCCACGACGTCGTTCATCCAGCGGCACCTCAACATCGGCTACAACCGCGCGGCCAAGTTGATCGAGCAGATGGAGAAGGAAGGCATGGTCGGCCCGGCGAACCACGTCGGCAAGCGGGAGATTTTGTTGCGCCGGACCAATAAGGACGAGGATTAGCCCATGTCCCAGTGTCATCGCGAGAAGCGAAGCGACGCGGCAAACGCGTCGATCGCGCGTGTGGGCCCGGAGATCGCTCCGGTAAGTTCACGTAAGTTCACGGTGACCATGGCCGCGGACCGGCGGATGCGACCAGATCGGAAAGCGTTCCAGGGTCGAAAGAAAAACGAAATACCAACCTCAGCCCGTCACTGCATCAGATCAGTATCGGATTGAGCGACGCCGGGTCCGATACCGCGGTACAATCGCGGCGGCCGTCAATCCGCCGCACCGCGGCCGAGGCGGTCGCACTGGTTGCCCCGCCGCCGCGGCTGCCCTTCGACACCATGGTGGCCAATGCCCCAAAGGGCGATGGACACGCCGTCCTGGTGCTGCCCGCGCTGTTTCGCGGCGACCCCTATACGGCCTCGTTGCGCCGGTTCCTGACCGCGATCGGCTACGCGGCGCATGGCTGGAATCTGGGGCTGAACATCGGCCCGACGAAGCGGCTGCTCGATGGTGCTTCGGACCGGCTCATCGAACTCTCCGGCCAATATGGTCCACTCAGTCTCGTCGGGTTCAGCATGGGCGGCCTGTTCGCCCGCTGGCTGAGCCTGCGCATGCCGGACCGCGTCAGGCAGGTAATCACCGTATGCAGCCCCATCCACGAGCCCGCGAAAAACTTTTGGCTGCCACTGCACCCACTCGTCGGACTATGGCCCGGAGTCGATCTTCCGAAGCTTGCGAAAGAGATTGCCCAGCCCCTCCGCGTGCCGGGAGCCTTTCTGTTCAGCCCGGACGACGGTCTCGTGAATTGCGCCGCCTGCCGGGATGCGACCGCGCCGGCGGAAGACAACATCGAGATCGGCGGCCCGCATGTTCTGATCGCGCGGAACCCTCAGGTGATGACCATCGTGGCACAGCGGCTGGCAAGGAACTTCGCGGCGTTGGTGGACAGAGACGCCGGCTAATGCCCGCGACAGCAATTCCTGTACGCCTTCATCCTGGATAACCTCCCTGTTGTGGAGGGATATCCTCATCACGCCCACCGACGATACCGGTCTTACCACTCCCCCCATCCTTGCCGCGAAATTCCAGGCCGCGGCCAGGGTGATCGCATTCGCCAGATGAACGCCCGTGCAACCAGGTTGCCGCGGAACAATCAAGTAAATTTTGCCTTGAAAATGACCCGGACAGGTTCCGCACGTCCAGTCCATCCGCGCTTATCCGCGTTCATCCGCGTGCATCCGCGGTTAAATTCTTCCTTCGCCACAAGCCGCGACCGTGCCAGTCGGGGTTTCGTTTCGTCCCACCCCAACAAAGAATTTTCCATCGGATTGAATCTTAATAAGAACGGATGCGCCGCGGGCTCGGGCCCATCTGGCGCGCTCCCGTTGCCTCCGCGCATGGCGACACAAGCCGGTCGAGGCTTCTGCTATCCCGCCTCGTATGCGGTTGAGTCGGCCCATGACGTGGGAATGGCCGCGCCACCACGCACTCCACCGTGCCCCTTCAGCGTGGCCGCGGCCCGGTCCCACGCCCCACCCTTACCGCCGCCCGCACGCAAACCGGCACCACCACCAGCACCATCAGCAACAACCACGCCAGAGACGACGCCATCGGCCAGTCCCGGTTCTCGAAGAACTCCTCCCACATCACCCGGCCGATCAATTGCGCGCCCGGGCCGCCCAACAGCTCCGGAATGACGTATTCGCCAACGCAGGGAATGAACACCAGCGCCACCCCGGCGGCGATCCCCGGCAACGACAGCGGCAGCGTCACCCGCGAAAACGCCCGGAACGGCGAGGCACCCAGATCGGCCGCCGCCTCCAGCAACGTCGCGTCCAGTTTCGCCAGCCGCGCGTAAACCGGCAGCACCATGAACGGCAAATACGTGTAGACCATGCCGATGTACAGCGCCGTGTCGGTATACAGCAGCCGCACCGGCGCGAAGCCCAGAAACGTCAGCGCGGCATTGATCCAGCCGTCGTCGCGCAGCATCCCGATCCAGGCGTTGATGCGCATCAAAAACCCGGTCCAGAACGGCAACATCAGCGCGAGCAGCAACGGCCCGCGCCACCGCTCGCCCGCCCGCGCGACGGCCAACGCCATCGGATAGCCGATCAGCAGACACATCACCGTGGAAACCGACGCCGTGCGCAGACTGAGCCAGAACGCCGACCGGTACAGCTCATCGCTCGCGGCGATGGCGAAATTGCCCGGATCGACGGCGAAACCAAACGGCGGCACCGTGTCCGCCGGTCGCGCCAGCGCGATCACCAGGATGATACCAAGCGGCAACATCGAGAACAGCAGCAACCAGGCCCAGGAGAGCGCGAGCGAGAGGACGCGGGCGAAGCTCACGCCGGAAACACCATGCAGGCGGAGGGCGGGAACGACACGGTCACCGCCCCCTCCCGCGACGCCGCGCCATGCGCCGGTTCCGTGACCTGAGCCATCGTCGCGCCGCCCAATCGAACCGAATGCGTGACGGTTTCGCCCGCGTAAACCGTCCGCTCCAGCACGCCGGTGATTTGGTTCGCTTCCGGAATGGCGCCGATCCGGATACGCTCCGCCCGCACGCCCAGCACGGCCGGTCCCGGCGGGGCCGAAGCGGCGAGACGGATCACCCCGATGGACGGCACCGCCATGGTCAGACCGCCCGCCAGCACGGTGCCGTCCCATAGATTGCCCACCCCCATGAATTCCGCCACGAACCGGCTTGCCGGAAGTTCGAAAACCTCGCGCGGCGTTCCCACCTGCGCCATGCGTCCCGCTTGCATCACGCCGATCCGGTCGGCCATCGTCAGCGCCTCCTGCTGGTCGTGGGTGACCTGGATGAACGTGGTGCCCAGCCGCTTTTGCAGCCGCACCAGCTCGGCGGCGGTTTCGGCGCGCAGGCCGCGGTCGAGGGCGGACAGCGGTTCATCCAGCAGCAGCAGTGACGGCTCGGCGGCGAGGCCGCGGGCCAGCGCGACCCGCTGTTGCTGGCCGCCGGAGAGTTCGTGCGGCCGGCGCGCGCCGTAGCCCTCCAGCCGCGCCAGCGCCAGCAATTCGGCCACCCGTGCCGCGACCGCCGCGCGCGCCATGCCGCGTTGGCGCGGACCGAACCCGATATTCGCGGCGACGGAGAGATGCGGGAACAGCGCGCCCGACTGGAACACGGTATTGACCGGCCTTCGATGCGGCGGAACCCGGGAAAAATCGACGCCATCGAGGGTGATGGATCCTTCGGCCGGCGTGACGAAACCGCCAATGGCACGCGGCAGCGTTGTCTTGCCGGAACCCGAGCCGCCCAGAAGCACGAACAACTCCCCACGCCGGACGCTCAGCTCCAACCGGTCCAGCGTCGTCACCGTACCGTAACGAACGGTCAGCCCGACGATGCGAAGGATCTCGTTCAGTTGCCGCCTCTTACAAGCGATCCCAACTGGCTGAAAAGAACGATGTGCGATTCTCCATCCATCATTACCCGGCTTTTCCACGTCATGGCTCGTGATTTTACGTCATGGCGCATTATTTTACGTCATGGCCCGGCTCGTCCGGGCCACCTGTCGCGGCACGGTGTTGGTTCCGGTGGTCCAGGCGAGCCGGGCCATGACGGGAGGCGGTACAGCCAGGCAATCCGTTGGACAGTGTTATGCCGCACGAGCATTCCCCATGACGGTGCCGCGTCGACACGGCTCATCCATCGCGGCCACCGCGATCAATTGCCCGCCTTGAACCGCGCCCAGAGCCGCGTGCGTAACCGCTCCGCCGCCTGAGGGACCGCGCCGATGGTGAAGTAACGAGCCATTTCGGTATCCGAAGGAAACACCGAGCCGTCGGCGACCATCGCCCGGCTGGCCGGAATCGCGTTCGGATAATGCGTGACGTTGGTGATGCCCGCCATCACCGCCGGCCGCAGCACGAAATTCATGAAGGCGATCGCGGCGTCCCGGTGCGGCGCGTCGGCCGGGATGGCGAGCATGTCGAAGCCGACCTCTACCCCCTCGCGCGGCGCGATATAGCGGACGGTGACGCCCTGCTTCGCCTCGGCCGCGCGGACCGCCGCCTGGGTTACGTCACCGGAATAATCGAACGCGAGGCAGGTCTGCCCGGTCGCCAGCGCCTCCAACGCGCCGCCGCTGGCGAAGGAGCGGATGGAGGGGCGGATCGCCATCAGCGCCCGCTCGGCCGCGGCCAGGTCCTCGGGCGCGTTGCTGTCCGGATCGCGGCCGAGGAACTTCAATACCGATGGGATCACGTCGATCGCCGAGTCCATCATGGTGATCCCGCAGGCGGCGATGCGTTGCGCGTTCTCGGGTTTGAACAACAGGTCCCAGCTGTCGAGCGGCGCGTCCGGCGCCACCGTCCGGATTCTCTCGACATTCGCACCGAGCCCGATGGTGCCCCACAGATAGATGGCGCCGTGCGTGTTGCCCGGATCCGACACCGCCACCCGGCGCATCAACGCCGGGTCGAGATGGCTCCAGTTCGGCACCCGGCTCCGGTCGATCTCGGCCAGCGCGCCGGCGTGGATCAGGCGGGAGAACGTCGGTTCGTTACTTGGCACCACGATGTCGTAGCCGGAATGACCGGCGAGCAGTTTGCCTTCCAGCGTCTCCAGGCTGTCGAACACGTCGTAGCGCACTTTGATGCCGGTCTCGGCGGTGAATTGTGCCAGCGCGGCGGGGTCGATGTAGTCGGTCCAGTTGTAGACATTGACGACCTTGTCCTCGGCCCGGACGGGCGCGGCCAGCAACAACAATAGAAGCAGCAGACGTTTCACCGGTTGGAACCGGGGGGGATAAACGCCGCCTGGGTGCCGCCATCGACCGGGATGGTCGTGCCGGTGACGTAACGCGCGCCGTCGCTCAACAGGAACATCATGACGTCGACCACGTCGTCCGGTTGCGCGATGCGCCCGACCGGCGACACGCCCGAGGGCCGGTAGCCTTGCGACGCCGCCGGATCCGCGACCGCCGCCACCATCGGCGTATCGACCGTGCCGGGTGCCAGCGCGTTGACCAGCACGCCGGACGGCGCCCACTCGGCGGCCATCACCCGGCAGAGCTGGCTGACCGCGGCCTTCGACGCGGCATAGGCGCCGCTGACGATCTTCGGCCGCAGCGCCGCGACCGAGGACAACAGCACGATCCGCGACGGATGCTCCCGCGTGGCGCCGGCCCGCAGCAAGGGCAGCGCCTTCTGCGCGCAGAGGAACGTGCCGCGGGTATTGACGGTGAGCACGAGGTCGAAATCCTCGATCGGCATGTCCTCCATCAGCGCGGTACGCAGCACGCCGGCACAGGTCACCAGCGCGTTCAGGGTGGGTGTCATGGCGGCGATCTCCTGGAACGCCGCCGTCACCCGCGCGGCGTCCGCCACGTCGCAGAGGACCGGCCGGAAGCGCTCCCGATACGCGGCGAACCCGCTGGCCACCGCGTCCAGCCGGGCACGCGCGTTATCCAGGCCAAACACGGTCCAGCCGGCCTCCAGCAGCCGGCGGCAGGCGGCCTGACCGATGCCCGAGGCGGCACCGGTGATCGCGGCGGTGTTGGTCATGACATTCTCCCGTTTCCGGGATGCTATCGCGCTTCCGGCGGCACGAAAACCGCGCCGGGTGGATGTTCACCTGGTCAGTTCGACCATTTCATCATCCGCCAGCAACGCGGCATATCTGAGCGCCTCATCGATATCCTCGGCCTCGAGATATGGATAACTGGTGAGGATATCCTCCCTGGACTGACCAGACGCCAACAACCGCGGCAGGCGCGCCACCGGAAAGCGAAGCCCCCGAATGCAGGCCTTCCCCGTGCAAACCCCAGGATCAACCGTGATCCGCGGCAGTTTCGCGAAATGCATCGCCATCATTCCCCGTCCGGTCGGACACACGACCATATCGACGCACCATACCATTCCGCCAGGCAGAAATCTCCCCTACCCTCCCCGCCATGTGCGGACGCTACGCGGCCATCCTCCCCGCCGACCACATCGCCGCCCTGTTCCAGACCCACGGCCCCCTCCCCAACTGGGCCGGCACCTGGAACATGGCGCCGACCAAGGACGCGCCGGTCGTTCGCCGCCATCCCGAGACCGGCGAACGCCGTCTCGACCTGTTGCGCTGGGGCCTCGTGCCCCACTGGGTGAAGGACCTGAAAGCCACCCGCCAACCGATCAACGCCCGCGGCGAGACCATCGCCAGCACGCCGATGTTCCGCGACGCCTTCGCCCGCCGCCGCTGTCTGGTCCCCGCCGACGCCTTCTATGAATGGCAGACCACCCAACAGGGCAAACTCCCCTGGGCCATCGCCCGCGCCGACGCCGGCTGCCTCGTCTTCGCCGGTCTGTGGGAGGGCTGGCGCGGCCCCGACGGCACCGTCATCCGCAGCTTCACCATCGTCACCACCAACGCCAACCCCGCCCTCCGCCCCCTGCACGAGCGCATGCCCGTCGTGCTGGAGGAGCCCGACTGGCCGCTCTGGCTCGGTGAAGCGACCGGCGATCCCGCCAGCCTGATCCACCCCTCCGCCGCGGAATTCCGCGCCTGGCGCATCGGCACCGCCGTGAACAACGTCCGGCACGACGCGGCGTCGCTGCTCGACCCGGTCTGACACGACCCGCATTCCGCGGCATGCTCCGGCTCGACCGGACCATCTGACCCGGCAGCGTGCCGCGACGGATGGCCCGGGCGATCTCCCGATCAAGTCGGCGGCGGGTGATGGCGCGCCCTGAGGCGGCCGGCCGGACACAAAACAGACGTTAGTTTTTCTTGCCATCCTTGTTAGTTGTGGTTAGAACAAACCACGAACCAACCAGGGCCCCCCTCTCATGCTCGAACCGTCCCAACTCCACGTTTTCACCGCTCGCTCCAACCCGCTGCATTGGACCTCAACCCACCGCAACTGGCTCCGCTTCGCCGGCGGCATGCTGGATGCCGGCGTCACATTGACCGTCGTCGAATGCGCCTTTGGCGAGGAAGCTCACCGCTGCGCCATGGACGGCGTCCGCCACATCCCGGTGCGCGCCAAAACACGCGTCTGGAACAAGGAAAACCTGCTGAACATCGGCGTCCACCGCACGCCCGAGGCGCAGTACATCGCCTGGATCGACGCCGACATCCTGTTCCGCCGCCCCGACTGGGCCATGGCGACGCTGCACGCGCTGCAGCATTACGATGTCGTCCAACCCTGGAGCGACGCCTACGACCTCGGCCCGCACGACGAGCATATCGCCCATCATCGCTCGTTCTGCCGGCAATTCTTCCATCGCCAACCGATGCTCGCGACCTCGCGCCCGTACTGGCAAGGTGACGGCGGGTCCTACGTCTACCCGCATTCCGGCTACGCCTGGGCAATGACCCGTCAGGCGTTCGACTGGGTCGGCGGGTTGTTCGAGCTTGGCGGCATGGGCTCGGGCGATCACCACATGTCCCTTGGCCTGATCGGCGAAGGCAATGTCTCGGTGCCCGGTGGCGTCGCCGAAGCGTATCGCCGCGAGGTCAAACGCTGGGAGGGCCGCGCGCTGCGCCACATCAACCGCAACATCGGCTATGTCCCCGGCACGCTCGAGCACCTGTTCCACGGCAGGAAACCCGATCGCGGCTACCGCTCCCGCTGGGACATGTTCGTCAAGCACGACTTCGATCCGCTGGAGGACCTGAAGCGCAACAGCCATGGCGTGCTGGAGTTCGCCTCCAACAAACCCGAGCTGCGGCACGATTTCGACCTGTATTTGCAAAGCCGGAACGAGGATATCAATTCGCTGTGAGGCGATGCCCAGAGGTAAACGAATCGGCTCTGGCATCCGCCTCTCAACGACATGGCCCGGCTCGTCCGGCCCACCTGATCAGGCACCGTGCGGCGAAAGGTCCCCCGGACAAGCCGGGGGATGACGCGGCGGGGCGTCGTCTCGCCACCAGGCATCCGCCAACCGCGTTCATTCCCCGTTGACCCCGTCCGCCGCTTCCCGCATCCCTGCCGTCTCGGCATGGAGCGAGTCGCGATGACGGACCGGGTGCTTGGCGTATTGGGCGGGATGGGGCCACTCGCCAGCGCGCAGTTCATGCTGCGGCTGACGCTGCTGACCCCCGCCGCGAGAGACCAGGAGCACATCCCCGCGGTGCTGTGGTCCGACCCGCGCGTCCCCGATCGCGGCGGCGCGATGCGGCCAGGCGGCGCCGACCCGCTGCCCTGGCTGCTGCGTGGGATCGAGGGCCTGAAACGCGCCGGCTGCGGTGCCATCGTCATCCCCTGCAACACCGCGCACGCCTGGTACGACCAGATGGTCCAGGAAGCCGGGATTCCGATGCCGCATATCGTCGATGCCGCCGCTACCGACCTGGCGAGGATCGGTGTCAGCCCAGGCCGGATCGGCCTAATGGGCACCGCCATGACGTTGCGGATGAAACTCTATCAGCAGCGCCTCGCGGGTCTGGGCTGGGACTGCGTCGAGCCGACGGATGAGCAGATGACCCGGCTCGTGTCGCCCGCCATCGCGCTGGTGAAAGCCAATCAGGTCGCCGACGCGTACGAACCTCTGGCCGAGGTGGTGAACGACCTCGCCGCCCGCGGTGCCGCCGCCGTGGTACTGGGCTGCACCGAGATCCCGCTGGGCATCCAGGCCGGCCCGGCCGCCCAACTGAAAGTGCCGGTCATCGACACGATCGACGCCCTCGCCCGCGCCGCGATCGCCTGGGCGCGCGGGTAGGCCAACTCACTCCAGCAACGCCGCCCGCACCGCCTCCCACCCGTCACGGTCCGGCGCGCAGATCAGCCCGCTGTAAACATCGTTGGGATCATACGGCTTGCCATCGAACGACGCCGCGTAGCCGCCCGCCTCGCGATGCAGCAGCCAGCCCGGCGCGTGGTCCCACGGATACAGCCGGTAGTAGAACAGGAAGTGCCCATGCCCCGCGGCGGTCATGCGATAGGCATGCGCCGAACACCGGTAATCCCAGCACGCCGCCAGCCGCGGCAGCCGCGCGCAGACCGCGGACCGCACCGGTTCCGGCATGAACCGCCAGGAGACGTTGCCGCTCATCTCCGCCGCCGGGACCGGGGCCGCGACCCGCATGTCCCGCCGCCGTCCATCCGGCGTTTCGATCCACGCTCCCTCGCCGCGCAATCCCAGCGCCGAGTCGTCGCCGACCGGATCGTGGATCACCGCGCCGACGATTTCCCCGCGCCGGAACACCGCCGCCATCACGCCGAACAAGGTCAGGCCGGCGGCGAAGTTCGCGGTCCCGTCGACCGGATCGACCACGAACGCCAGATCGGCACCCGCGAGGTCCTTGAGCAGCGCCGGATTGGCGCTGGCGGCTTCCTCGCCGATCACGACGCAGCCGGGGAATTCCCGGCGCAAACCTTCGGTGATGCGCCGCTCCGCCGCCTCGTCCGCCTCGGTCACCAGATCGAGCGGCCCGGTCTTCATCTTCACCGCGCCGTCCGCCAGGTTGCGAAACCGCGGCATGATCTCCGCCCGCGCGGCATCGCGCAGCAGCGCCGCGACCGTCCGCAGTTCCGCCGGCGTCATGCCCGGTTCTCGAACCGCGCCCGGTCGGCGGGCAGCAGACGCACGGTCACATGCACCAACTCAGCGTCATCGCGCCGCTCCATCACCTCGCCATGCTGATACAGCCAGGCGAGCCGCGCGCCATCCGATGATTCGATGTCATAGGCGGCGGTTTCCATGCCCTCGGCGATGCGGCGGTCGATCGCCTCGGTCAGCGTGCGGAGACCCTCGCCCGTGATCGCCGACACCGCCACCGCGCCCGGCCGCACCGGCACCTGGGCGACGCCGCCCATCAGGTCCGCTTTGTTCATCACTTCGATCACCCGCGACCGCCAGCCGGCATCGAGCGTGCCGTCACGCTCCATCTCCGTCAGCACGCCGAGCACATCGGCCTGTTGCGCCGCCGAGTCGGGATGCGCGGCGTCGCGCACATGCAGGATGATGTCGGCCTCGGAGACTTCTTCCAGGGTGGCGCGGAACGCTTCCACCAGTTCGTGCGGCAGTTCGCTGATGAAGCCCACGGTGTCGGACAGGATGACCCGGCGTCCGGAGGGCAGGATCATCCCGCGCATGGTCGGATCCAGCGTCGCGAACAACTGATCGCGCGCCACCACGGCCGCGCCGGTCAGCGCGTTGAACAGCGTCGATTTCCCGGCGTTGGTGTAGCCGACCAGCGCGATCACCGGGAACGGCACGCGCCGGCGCGCGCCGCGGTGCAGGCCGCGGGTGCGCCGCACCTGCCGCAGTTCCTTCTTCAGCCGGATCAGCCGCTCGTCGATCAGCCGCCGGTCGGCCTCGATCTGCGTCTCACCGGGCCCGCCCAGAAAGCCGAAGCCGCCGCGCTGGCGTTCCAGATGGGTCCAGGACCGCACCAGGCGCGAGCGCTGATACGCCAAATGCGCCACCTCGACCTGCAACGTGCCTTCCCGTGTCGCCGCCCGCTCCCCGAAGATATCCAGGATCAGCGCCGTCCGGTCGATCACCTTGCAATTCCAGGCGCGCTCCAGATTGCGCTGCTGCACCGGCGACAGCGTCGCGTCGATGATCGCGACCGCCACGTGCTGCTCGTCGAACGCCTGGCCAAGAGTTTGCACTTGGCCGGAGCCCAGCAGCGTCGCCGGCTGGCGGGCGCGCAGTGGCAGGATGGCCTGATGCACGACCACGAGCCCGATGGCGGCGGCCAGACCCACGGCTTCTTGCAGCCGCGCGTCGGCCGCGCGCGCCGGTTCGACGCCGTTCGGGCCACCGCCGTCACGCTCCCGCGGCCGTTCCCACGGCAGGATCACGGCGGCGCGGGTCGGTCCCGCGCCGTTTGCCTTCGATGATTTCGGCTCGCGCCAGTCCGTCTCCAGTTGGCTATTCCCCACCGGCCACGGCGCTCAACTCCCGCGCGGGGGCGGGTGCCGCGGCACCGCCTTCGGCCTTCGAGGCGTCGAACAGTTGGATCGGAGATCCCGGCATGACGGTGCTGATCGCGTGCTTGTAGACCAGCTGGGTATGCCCGTCGCGCCGCAAAAGAACGGAAAAATTGTCAAACCAGGTAATAATCCCCTGCAGCTTGACTCCATTCACAAGAAACACCGTCACCGGCGTCTTGCTCTTCCGCACATGGTTCAGGAACACGTCCTGAACGTTTTGCGCTTTTTCAGTGGCCATTTTCATGGTCCTTTTATGTTCGCCGCGTGTCACGGCGAGAGTTGCAAAATGCCTGTTATTGTCGTCCCGGCTGGTCCTGGCGAGACCACCGGCGCAGGCAGGCTATCAGGTGCCCACGCTCAGGCCAAGCGTTTCAGCCACGCCGTCAGTTCATGGGCGGAATGCACATGGAGATCGGGGGCCGCGCGTTCAACGCCGCCGTCGTGCGACGCGTCGCCGACCAGGACCGCGGTCACCCCGGCGGCCCGCGCGGCGGTCATGTCCAGCGCGGTGTCGCCCAGATACCAGACCTCCGGTCCGGCGGAAAAGCCCAGTTGCTCCAGGGCCATCAGGATCGGCGCCGGGTCCGGCTTGTCGGCGGCCGCGTCGCCGGCGCCGATCACGCTGCCAAAATGCGCCGCCCACCCCAGATGCAGCACCTCTGCGCGCAGGAACCGGCCCGCCTTGTTGGAAACCACGCCGAGCGGCCAGGCCGCGCCGGCCAGCAGCGCCTCGGCCGCGCCCGGCATCGGCGTCACGTGCGCCAGATG
>Ga0181536_10001382_pt1 | contig 28612 bp, 22 predicted proteins | sample PEATcosm2014_Bin_41_FD_121105 | JGI IMG/M metagenome (GOLD analysis project Ga0181536, IMG submission 121105) | Peatland microbial communities from MTU Mesocosm Facility, Houghton, MI, USA - PEATcosm2014_Bin17_60_metaG | ecosystem: Environmental > Terrestrial > Soil > Wetlands > Peat | place...
CGCGGGATGCCGGCTGATCAGGATGGCGGCGAACAGAATCCCCAGAAGCACCGACTTCGGGATGTTTGCTGTCCATTCCCAATCTGTCATCGCCATGCCCTCGACCGCGCGCTCACGCCACACGGCCGGACCAATCCTCTTTAACGATCGAGTCCAATCAGCGGCAAGTTTCATACATGACTTCCTTGCTAACTCAGGGCGCATGACTGCAATGCGGCGGCATCGTTTCCGGACCCGAAGCCATACCGATCGCACCAACCACGCCGGCGCCATCTCGCGCCTCAAGGAACCCGCGCCGGGTCGCTCGATTTCGCGTCCGGCTTAACGATCGTGCGGTGCGTTTCAGATAGCGTGGGTTCGGTGACCACGCTCGTCTCAGCCAGGCCTGTCGCGCGCCGCCACCCACGGGCTTGCACGGTCGGAAAGGACAGGTTCCTGGAACGAAAATAAGCGCCAAAGTCAGCCCGATAAAAACCCCGTGAAATTCGGCTGTGCCCGCGTCAGCACCGAAGCTCAGTAGCCCCCATGCGGCTTACCGCGCTGAACAAGGCCGAATACAAAACCGTTCGAGGGCAAGATGCCTCCGTCAGTCTCACGCCGCGTGATCGAACCGCTGGATCGTCGCCTTGCGGCGCAGTTCGCGCATCAACTGCCGCGAGATCATCTCGACCCGTTCGGTGATCAGCCGGCGGCGGACGTCTTCTTTTGTCAGGATCGCGGTGTTTTTCTGCTCCTTCGAGCAGATGATGACGACCGCGATGCCGTCGCCCGCGACCAGCGGCTGACTGGCCTCGCCGACCGCGAGCCTGGTCAACAGATCCCGGAACGGCGGCGGGTTCACCGTCTCGAGCCGTATTTCGCCCGGGTCGACGGGCCGCGTGGAGGGGTTGGCTTTCGCGGCCTCTTCCATTTGCGGACAACTCTTGATGCTGGCGGACAGGCCGCGCGCTTTTTCCAGCGCCTGACGCTGCTGATCGGTCGGGTGCTGCGCGTCGAGCGGATCGGTGAACGACAGGAACACCTGCCGAAGCGAGATGAACGTGCCCATGTCGTTGCCGACCGTCCGCTTACCCAACAAGGTGACGATGTCGAACCCGCCAGGCACCTTCACGGGGTTGCTGACAGCCCCCACCGGCATCTCGACGACCAGGCGCGCCACCTGCGGGTCGAGTTGATCGGGTTGCAGCCAGCCAAGCTCGCCGCCCTCCAGGGCGGTCTGGGTCTGGCTGAACTGCGCGGCAACGGCCGAGAACACGGCACCGGCCCGCAATTCGCCGATCACCGTCTCGGCGAAGCGTTGCGCGTCGGCGATATTCACGGGGTCGTCGACCGGAATGAAGATTTCGCCGACGCGGTATTCCGGCCTGCCGATCTGCGCCTCGTGCAGATGCATCTGCTCGTCGATCTCGGCGTCGGAAACGGTGATCTTATCCGCCAGTTGTTCGCGCAGCACCTGGGTCCAGGCCAACTGCACACGAATCTGGTCGATCAGCGTCCGCAGGCTGACGCCCAGGGACGCCAGTTTTTCCCGCAGGACGCCTTCCGCCATACCGTTACGCTGCTCGATGTCATGGATCGCGGCGGCGATCTGCTTATCCGGGATGACGACTTTCCGCCGCTGCGCTTCCTGCAAACGCAGTTTTTCGTCGACGAGTTGATTGGCGATCTGGGTCCTCAGCCGGTCGATCACCTCGGCGGTGGTGGCCAGGCCAGTCGACAGCGCGAACAGGCGCGCGCGGTTCTCGACATCGCCGCTGGTGATCACGTCGCCGCTGACCACCGCCACGATCCGCATCCCGGGCAGCGGCGTCCCGACCACGGGCGTCTCGGCCGCTGGCGACCCCGGGGACGGCGTCGTCGGCGACGACATCGCCGCCTCTGGGGCGCCATGTTGCCGCGACCGGGTCTGCGCCAGGGACGTGTGCGCGCGGACGGGCAGCAGCAGGCACGCGCCGAGGACGGCGGCGCCCAGGGTGGCGCATATGCGCGGCATTGGACGCGGCATTGGACGCGGCGTCGGGCGGCGGCGGCTCGCCCGAAAAAGCCCCCCGATGGGCGTCCCCTTGATAGCTGGCATAGACGTCATCCCTGTTTCAGATCGCGCGGTAGCCGAACTGGCCGACTGTCTTAAACGTGAAGAAGAACAACAATGCGGTTGAACCATGGTCGTTCAACAGCGACGTGTAGCGCCGGGTAAAGCGAATGTCGAAAATGAAACACTCGTCCTCGTACGCGGCGGTCGCACCATAGTAGATCATCTGATTGGTCGCCAGATTACGCCGCGCGGAAAGGCTGAACCGGTAATGCTCCCAGCGGCTGGACAGCATGGCGGTGGCCTCGTTCCGCGGGTCGTAGTACCCCGAGGTCGCCGGCGGCGGCTGGGGGGTGTCATAAAAGTAAAACGGATCGAACGTGGTATAAAGATACCCTCCGATCAGGCGGAGTTTTTCGGTGCCGAGCGATACGGTCGCATCGGCCATACGGGTGTTGCCGCTGTCCTTGTCCAGCCGTGTGCGGTAGGTCAGATCGAGCCACCGTGTCGGGGCCAATGACGCGCGCGCGACGATGTCGGACACGGTATCGTGCAGCCCCGAGGCAACCGGGAACATATTATCCGGCCCGGTCTGATAGGACTGGCCCACCATGCCGTCGAGCAGCGTGCCGCTCAGATACCAGGCGCCATGCAGCGCCGCGTTGAGCCGCGTGCCGCCCTCCAGGCGATCGATCCCCGTAAAGCGGTTGAACCCGAACAGATTGGCATCCGAAAATTCGAACGACAGGCTGTCTTCATTCGGAATCTTCGCCAGCTGGCTGTCCCCGGTTCTGGGCTGGATGACGAGTTGCAGCCTCGGCTCGATCAGTTGCGTCCCCCAGGCCCCCGAATCGCGCATCCAGGGCCAGCTGACATCCACCGCCACGCCCGGCTGCGCATGAGCGGTGTCGATGTTGTGACGGAGGCCATAATTCGGCTGCTCGTCAAACTGCGACGCATCGTATGCCGCTGAATCGCCATGCAGCGTGACCTTCCACAGATCGCCCAACGGTCCCTGGAACGGGCGCTCCCAGTTCAGCGTCAGGTTGACCCGCCTTGTGTCCGTGCCGTCATCCCGAACCACGTTAAACGCGCCGGTATCCACCGACAGGCGCCCGCCCAGACGGTCCGGCGTGCCGACGTAGCTGTACGTGTAGCGCGGCAACACCACGGGCAGTTTGTCGGTCGATATCTGGCTGACCAGCCCCTGATAGCCTTTGACGTCGATCCGCGAATAGGAGCCTTCGCCAAAGCCCTCCAGGTAGATGTTGCTTGGCAGAACGTTGGAGTCGCCCGCCAGTCCGAGAAGAATATGCTCATTGAGGACGAACTGGCTGGACGACGCGCGATTGATGTCGAAGCCCCAACGCCATGTGTCGTCGATCGCGAACTGGCCGCGAGTGGCGAGACTGCCTTGCGGCGACCCTGTCTCATAGCCCGCTGAGACATTCACGAACAGCGTGCCGTCGTTGAATCGGCGCCGGTACTGGCCGTCGATCACCGCTCCGGTCTCGGTCGTCAGGAGCGGCGTGAATGTCGCATCCGATTGCCCGTCGATCACCCAATAGTACGGCTGCCCGTAGAACGCGCCAAGATGGGACGAGTTACCCATGACCGGCGGCAACAGCCCCGACTGCCGGGGCACCGAGGGATCGGGATGCCAAAAGAACGGGGCCCAGGCAACGGGAATACCATCCATCCGCAGCACGGCATCGCGATATTCGATCGTCTTGTGCTCGGTATCCTGCACCGCCGACGCGGCTTCGATTTCCCAGAGCGGCGGCCTGGTCGGATCCTTCTTACACAAATCGCAGGCGGTATAGACCACGCGAGACAATTCATTCAACACACCGCCGGTCCGCCGCATGCCGTTCGCCGCCAGCTTGCCATTGTTGTCCAATGCACCGCGGACAGTCTTGAGGATGCCTTCGCTCATGTCGCGGCTCAGTTCGGCGTATTGGGCGAACAGCACCTGACCGCCGGCTTCCAACATCGCGACATTGCCGATGGCCACGACAACGCCGGTCTCGCGATTGAAGGTCATCTGATCGGCGCGGACGACCCGTCCGGCCTGCCAGGCCTCGACATGGCCACGGGCGGTGACCAGAGAGTGATCGCGATCATATTCGACCTGATCGGCGGTAAAGGTCACCGGCTCATCCTTGGCCGCCGGGGAGCCGGTGCCGACCGCGGCGAGTTGGCTCAGCTGCGCCCATGCCGCCGCCGGCGTCAGGATCAAAATGGCCAACAGGGCGGCGGCGAGAAGGCACGACCCAGGAATCATCCGTCTCATGCTCAGCCGTCTTCCGTGTGTAACAGCAGCGCCACCGCCAGCATGAGCCCGGCCGCGGCCGGCGCCCAGGCGGCGAGGAGCACGGGAAGACCGCCGGATTGACCGAATTCCTCGGCGACCTTGGAGATCACGAACAGCGCGAAGCCCGCCGAGACGCCGCCGCCGATCATCTTCGCGACTCCGCCGCGGCGGGTTGGCCGCATGGAAAACCCGGCCGCGACCAACGCCATTGTCGCGCAAAGCAAAGGCAGCGCCAGCAACGACTGGAAGTGTAGACGGTGGCGGACCGATGAAAAGCCGGACCGTTCCAATAACGCGATAAAATCCGGCAGCACCCAGACCGACAGCGTATCGGGCGAGGCGAAGCTGTCCTGCACCCGCGTCACCGTCAAATCCGTTGGCAGCCGCATTTCCCTGGGCGGCTCCGGCAACTGGTCCGGCCGGATGGTGCGCGCGTTGCCGAGCTCCCAGTGCTTATTTGCCAGAAACGCATTGGAGGCTTCGATCCGCGACAGCAGATGGTCGCTGTCATCGAGCCGAAACACACTGACCGGTCCGGTGGTCAGTTTTTCATCATGCAGCGCGACACCGCTCGCGTGGAGGATGGCCACTCCCTTCGGATCCAGTTCGCGATCCGACTGCCGCAGCCAGAGTTGGCCGCCATTCAACGCCAGCGGACCGCCGCCGGTTTGAATATAGGCGGTCTCCAGCGCCTCAGCCCGCGCCAGCATCGCGGACGAGAGCGGACTGAGCGCCGCCGTCGTACCCGCCCCCATGAGCAAAGCGCCCAGGGTGGGGACGGTCAGGAACTCCCACGCCGACACGCCGGCGGCGCGGGCGACGATCAGTTCAGACGTCCGTGTCAGGCGCCAAAAGCACAACAGCCCGCCCAGCAGCACGGCGAAGGGCAGAATCTGGATCATGATGAAAGGCACGCGCAGCCCCGCGATCTCCCCCACCAGGCCGAAAGTCGCGTCCGGTTTGCTCGCGGAGCGGCGCAGCAACTCAATGAAGTCGAACATCGCGACAAGCAGCGACAACGCCACCCACGCCGCCGTGATCGCGGTCACGAACTGCCTGGCGATGTAGCGCGACAGGGTGATGGTCAGGGTCACGCGGTGGCGGCTCCCGCCGGCGTTCCGGACGGTGGGGCGGGCGGCGCGGGCGCGCGTCTGGACCAACGCAAGGGGACGAACAACACAATGGCGCAGATGATGCCAGGCAGCAGCGTGCGCACCCAGATCAGCGGAATCAGCGCGTTGTCGCGCGCCGCCAGGCCGTCGATGGTCAGGCCAAGCGCGACGAGCAGCACGACGGCGAGGACGGAGAACAGCGGACGCAGAAATCCGCCATGCCGCTGGAACGCCCCGGTCAACACGGAAACCAATGCCACCAGCGCGTAGGAGATCGACGCCGGCGGGCCGGCGAGCCGCTTATGCGCCTCGGCGATCCATTTCGGCACGTCGCGTGGCAACGCGAGCCGCGGGTTGAGCAATTCCCCTACCCCAACCTCCGACATATCCGCCGGGCGTTCGCCTTCGGGGCCGGAGGTGTCGGCGAGGTCGATCTCGTTTTCCGAGAAGGTCAGCATGTTCAGCCGGCCGGTCTGGTGGTCGATTTCCTGCCGGCTGCCATTCATGAGCAAGACGCGCGGGCCGTTCTTGCCTTCCACCAACTGGCCCGACTCGGCCAGGATGGTGGCGTGGACCGCTGGGTCGCGGGCATCGTCGACCAGGATTCCATGCAACGATCCGTCCGGCGACCGCGTGCGGACATAGACCACCAGTTTATCGGAAATCGAGGTGAACACGCCCTCCTGCAACAGAAACGCCGCGACCTTGTTGCGGATTTCCCATTGGAACTCGCGAAATGACGCGAGCGTGTCGGGCACCACGATCAGATTGAGCCAGTAGCCGGCGATCGTCGCGACCAGGGCCACCGCCAACGCCGGCCGTGCCAGCGCGATGTTCGACAGGCCGGCGGCGCGCATGACGGTCACCTCGCGATCGCCGGCCAGGCGTTGATAGATGAACTGGATCACCACATAGGTGGTGATGGGCAGGATGACCGCGATGAAGCTGGGGATCAGCAGCCCGGTCAACCGCATGAACACGAGCAAGGAGAGGCCGCGATTCACCACCAGTTCGACAAAACGCAGCGACTGGGTCAGCCAGATCAACGCTGTCAGCCCGGCGGTAACCGCGATCAGCGCCCAGAAGAGCTGACGGAAAATATACCGGTCGAGCCTTGTGGCCAGGGGCGGGAAACGCATGACGCGTTTCTGCGGCACGCGATGGACCGATGCAACCCGGGCCTGGTTGGGGGCCATCGTGTGAGCGGGAGGAATCGTCGCGGTTTCACTTTGGACCTTGACCAGGGAACTGTGGCCTTCGTGGTCTGCCTGGCGGCCCATGCCCCGCCAAGGGGCAAGGCCCCCCGGAACCTGTCAATTGGTCGCGAGTCGCGGGGCCGGCACCTCTGGCGGGGGTCCAGAGCGGAGCCCTCTCGCGTCCTCCTGCTCACGCGGCGGGCGGGCTGCCGTGGCTGAACCGGACGAACTGCCGCCGCTGCGCGCGGTCATCGCTGCCCATGGCCTGGATGCGCGCCATTCTCTGGGCCAACACTTCCTGCTGGATGCCAATCTGACCGCGCGAATCGTGCGGGCGGCCGGCGATCTGACCGGGCGCAATGTGATCGAGGTCGGGCCGGGGCCGGGCGGACTGACCCGGGCTTTGCTGGCGAGCGCCGCGGCGCGAATCGTCGCGATCGAACTCGACCGCCGGGCGGTGGCGGCGATCAGCGAACTGGCGGGCACGGCAGCCGGAAGACTGACAGTGATCGAGGCCGACGCGCTGCGGATCGAGCTGCCGGGCCTCGTGCCAAAGCCCAGGCAGATCGTGGCCAATTTGCCGTATAACGTCGCGTCGCCGCTGTTGGTGCGCTGGCTTCGCGAGGCCGGCGCATACGAACGGATGACGCTGATGTTCCAGCGCGAGGTGGCCGAGCGGATCGTCGCCGCGCCGGGGACCGAGGCCTATGGACGGCTGTCGGTGCTGGCGGGGTGGATTTGCGACAGCCATATCGCGGTGCGGCTGCCGCCCGCCGCGTTCGTGCCGCCGCCCAAAGTCTGGTCCGCGGTGGTCGTGCTGACGCCGCGCGCGGTGCAACCGGAGCCCGCATTGTTCGCCACCATGGAACGGCTGACCGCCGCCGCGTTCGGGCAACGCCGCAAGATGCTGCGCGGCGCGCTGAAGCCGCTTGGCGGCGAGGCGCTGCTGGCGCGCGCCGGCATCGCGCCGGAGCGGCGCGCTGAGACGCTGAGCGTGGCGGAATTCGACCGGCTCGCGCGATTGTTGTAAGCCGCGCCTGGCTTCACCGGAGCCGCCGTAGCGGGTCTGACCCGGGTTTCGCCGCCGCTTCCGTCCTGGCCGGGCTTGACCTGGCGATCTGTTGCTTCAGGGTGCCAGTACGAATGGAGCACCTCGCCCGGGCCGCGGCGGCGCGGAGTCGGTGCCGGCTGAACCTGGGCGGACCACAGGCCAGTCACCTAACGCGCCGTCAGAGCGCCAAAGAGGGAGCGTAACAACCATGCGAATCACTCGCCGGACAATGCTTGGCACCGCGACCGCGGCGGCCACGATTCCCTTCCGCCGCCCGCGCGCGCAGGCTCGGCCGGTTATCCGTATCGGAGTCATCAACGATCAATCCGGCCCGTATCGCGACGTCAATGGACCCACCAGCATCGCCTGCACCCGGCAGGCCATCCAGGAATTCGCCGCCGGCGGCCTCGATGTGGACGTGCTGACCGCCGACCATCAGAACAAGCCGGATCTCGCGGCGGCGATCACGAAGCAGTGGATCGACCAGGACGGCGTGGATTTCATCCAGGATGGCGCCTCCTCGGCGGCGGCGCTGGCGATCAGTTCGATTTGCAAGGACCGCAACAAGGTCTTCGTGCCGACCAGTACCGCGACCTCGGACCTGACGGGCACGGCCTGCACGCCGAATACGATTCATTGGGTTTACGACACCTACATGGAGGCGCGTTCGACCGGCGGTGCCATGGTGAAGGCCGGCGGCGATACGTGGTTCTTTATCACCCCGAATTACGCGGCGGGGCTGGCGTTCCAGCGCGACACGACCCGCTTCGTGGAGTCGGCCGGCGGTAAGATCCTGGGTGCGCGGCTGTATCCCTTCCCGGAGACGTCCGATTTCTCCGCGCCGCTGGTGGAGGCGAAAGCGTCGGGGGCCAAAATCCTCGGCATCTCCGGCGCCGGCAGCGACCTGATCAACATCGTCAAGCAGGCGCATGAGTTCGCCGTGCAAACCACGATGAACCTGGCGGCGCTGATCGCCTATTCCACCGACGTGCACTCGATGGGGTTGGATATCGCGCAGGGGCTGCGTTTGTCGGAGACCTATTACTGGGACCTGAATGACCGCACGCGATCCTTTCAAAACCGGATCAAGGACAAGGTGACGCTGTGGCCGAACATGTCGCAGGCCGGGAATTACTCTTGCACGCTGCACTACCTGAAGGCGGTGACCGCGATGGGCGCGGCGGCGGCGAAGGCGGACGGCGCGGCGACGGTCGCCCGCATGAAGGCGATCCCCACCGATGACGATTGCTTCGGGCCGGGCCGCATCCGGGAGGACGGGCGGAAGATCCATCCGGTCTATCTGTTCGAGGTCAAGAAACCCTCCGAGAGCAAGCACGCATGGGATCTGTACAAGCTGATCACGACCACCCCGGCGGAGCAGGCGTGGCGGCCGCTGTCCGAGGATGGCTGCCCGCTGGTCAAGGCCTGACGGCGCCCAGGCAGCGGACGCTTTTGGCCGGACCGAAGGCATACGGACCACACGAAGTGCCCGGCGTGGGCGGTACGCGCACTGTCCCGGCCGAAGGTCGCGACTCGACCCGGCGGAACATCGTGGGACGGCGATCAACCCGGCCATCCAGGCCGGGCAACGAGGAAATCCGCCAGACAAGGGAGACACGGGCAAATGATCGGTGAATCGTTTCGGGCGACGTGGTCGCCGCGGTTCCTCAGCGTCCTTCGAATCATCGTCGCGCTGCTGTTTCTGCAACACGGGCTCAGCAAGTATTTCGGCTTCCCGGCGTCCAGTCCGGCCTCGTTTCAGGTGTTTGGCCTGCTGGGTCTGGCGGGCGCGATCGAGATCGTGGCCAGTGTGCTGGTGGCGATCGGCTTGTTCACCCGGACAGCCGCGCTCATCGCCTCGGGTGAGATGGCGGTCGCTTACTTCATGGCCCATTTCCCGAAGAGCTTCTTCCCGTTGGTCAATGGCGGCGATGCCGCGGTGCTGTATTGTTTCCTGTTCCTGTTCATCGCGTTGGAAGGCGGCGGGCCCTGGAGCGTCGATGCGGCGCGGTCGCGGACGTAATCCAGTAACCGCCAGCCCGCGGCGTCTGGGCTCAGACCAGGCGCGGGCGGCCGCGGAGCCGCGGGGAGACCCCTCTGTTGCTCCGGTCCTCTGTTCCTCTCAAAAAAATCCTTGCTCCCGCTTCCGCGCAATCCGCCTTGCGCGAGTGCCACCCATCCCAGACCAAACTCCCTGATCAGCACCGCAAGAGTTTACCTTGGAGGACCAGAGCACCAGAGAAAGCGGATTAACCGCCGGGATTAACCGCCGGGCTTGAAGCGGCGCGTTGTCTGCCGCAACCTCGGACAACGACTGATCTGGCTTGTCGAGTCGGCAAATGCCCCCCGGCCGCCATCGGACCACCAGGAGACACGCCATGGCCGAGCACTACGATCTGCTGATCCGTAACGGAACCTGCGTCCTGCCCTGGGGTCAGGAAGCCATCGATGTCGGGGTCCGTGACGGCCGGATCGCCGCTCTGGGCGTGTCATCGTCCGCGACCGCCAACGCGGTGATCGATGCGAGAGGCCTGCATGTGCTGCCGGGCCTGATCGATCCGCACGTGCATCTGCGCGATCCGGGCGACAAGACGGTGGAATCGATTCCGACCGGCACGCAAGCCGCTGTCCTCGGCGGACTGGCCGCCGTGTTCGACATGCCGAATACCAGCCCATCCATCGTCGATGCCGAAACCATGAGCTGGAAGCAGGACTATGTGGAGAAGGTCGCCTGGTGCGACATGGGCCTTTACGTCGGCGGCACCAAGACCAACATTCCGGAACTTGCGAAACTCGAGCTTTTTCGTGGCGTTTGCGGCATCAAGATCTTCGCCGGCAGTTCCACCGGCGATCTGATGGTCGAGGACGACGAGCATCTGGAAAAAGTCATGCGTTCCGGTCGGCGCCGCATCGCGTTCCACAGCGAGGACGAGTACCGGCTCCAAGCACGCAAGCCGCTGTACAAATCGGGCGATCCTTACTCCTGCCATATGGAATGGCGGGACGAGGAATGCGCGTTCCTCGGCACCCGGCGGCTGATGGCGCTGGCGCGGAAAACCGGGCGGCCGGCGCATATCCTGCACGTCTCGACCGCCGAGGAACTGGATTATCTGAAAGGTTATCGCGACATCTGCACATGCGAGATGCTGGTCAACCACCTGACGCAGGTGGCGCCGGATTGTTATGAACGCCTGAAAGGGTTCGGTGTGATGAACCCGCCGATCCGCGGCCAGCGTCACATGGACGCGGCGTGGAAGGCGATCAACGATGGCACGATCGACACGATCGGCTCGGACCACGCGCCGCATTCGAGGGACAAAAAACTGCTGCCCTGGCCGGACTGCCCAGCTGGGCTGACCGGTGTGCAGACGCTGGTGCCGGTGATGCTGAACCATGTGAATGCCGGGCGGCTGTCGCTCAACCGCATGGTCGATCTGATGTGCGCGGGCCCGGCGCGAGTCTATGGCGTCGTCGGCAAAGGGCGGCTGGCGGCTGGCTATGACGCCGACTTCACCCTGGTGGACATGAAAAAGCAGCGCCGGATCGAGGACTCGTGGATCGTGTCGCCCTGCGGCTGGACGCCCTTCGCGGGCATGGACATCACCGGCTGGCCGGTCTCCACGATCGTGCGCGGAACGGCGGTCATGCGCGACGACACGGTGCTGGGCACACCCGGCGGCAAACTGGTGAAGTTCGTCGGATAAGCGGCGGCCGAAGCCCCGCGCTCAGCCCTGGCCGGCCGCCTGTTCGCGCAGCTTGCGTGCCCGGTCGAGCACTTTGTTCTCGATGTCGCCCTGGACCACCGAATTGACGGGCGCATCGACCCACCGGCCGCCCTGGTTCACCTGACGGAAAACGCTGACCCGGATGGCGTCGCTGCGCAGTTCGCGGCCGAGGATGTAGGCGGTGGCCTTGAACCGCTCGCCCGGCGCGTCGGCGGGGGAGTACCAATCGGTGATGATGACGCCGCCGAACGGATCGGCCGAGGTCAAAGGCAGAAAGCTGAGCGTGTCCAGCGCGCCGCGCCACAGGAACGCGTTGACGCCAATGCCGCCGCCGCCGCCGGTATCGCCCCGGTTCTTGGCGTTGCCAAAGGAAAACAAGCCGTTCTCGCCGCCCACGGTACTCATGCCCATACTTCCCGGAGACCCGACCCCGTTGAAGGCTGGGTCAGTCGGGTTGGGCTTCGCATAGCCACACCCGGCGAGGACGAACGCCAACAACAGAAGATTCGCCGCCCGTTTCAGTCCCATCGACTCGCCTACCCCGGTTATCGGTCACTGGCGCGGTATCTACTCCTGGCGGGGCCCGCCGCCAAGCGCTGTCATATTCACGCGAAAAATGCGCCAGCATATGAAAACGGCGGGGAGATCCCCCGCCGTTCCCAGATCCAGCGCTGAAGCAGCGCTTACCACGCAACCACGAGCGAGGTCAGGAAGCCCTGGCCATGCGCATCGCGGGTGTAACCCGCTTGCCAGCCAGCTTTGCCAGCGGTACCCGTCCCAGCACTGATTGCGCCAGCGTTGAAGTCGAACCCGCCCTGGTGGCGATAGGTATACATGTACTCGCCAACCAGGAAGAGACCCGGCGCCATCACGTAACTGCCGCCGGCCGCGAACTCAAACTCACGCCGTTGCGAGATACCGGTCAACTGCTGCGCACCCTGTGAGTTCACCAAACCCGCTTCGACTTCCAACGCCAACGGGCCGTTGTTATATCGAAGGCTCGGCAGGAACGCCTGTTCCGACACGCCGCCGGTCGGCCGCATGGTCAGCTGACCGTTCAACGCACCGCCGATGTAGTCGAACGCCGGCGTGAGCGTGCCGACGCCGGTGTCATACGTCAGGTAAAACGCCGCGGCCACGAAGCTCAGGTTGTCGTAAACGTTGCCCGTCACGCCGTTACCGGACGAAACCGGAGCGCCAAAGAAGTCTTCCTTGCCGGCGGTTTCATAGACGACATAGGCGCCAAGCCCGAGCGGGCCAAACACACCTTGGTAACGCGCACCGACGGCGACCTGATTGAACCAACGCGTCGGGTCCGTCCCGGTCGTCGTGTTGGCGCAGGCCGGGCCGGCCTGAACGCAGCTGGTGCCCTGGATCGGCGTGCCGGCGGTCGAGTTCGAGAAGGCGTTGTCCATCGACGGCGCATACTGCACGCCAACGTCGAAACCGAAGAACTGCGGCGACAAATAGACGATCTTGGCGTTGCCGTATTCCGCGCCGGCCTGGGCGAGCCAGGCGAACGGAACGGCGAGAGCAGCGCTCGGCCCGGTCCCCTGGATGTTGCCGCCGTTGAAGTTGCCGGTGCCCGCGTCATAGCACTGACCCGAGAAGATGCAGGGGTCGAACAGACCGATCACACCGTCGGTCGTGCCGATGCGGACCAAACCAACGTTGTCGGCCGCGATGTAGCTATACGCGCGGCGCACGAACAGCGTCTGCGCGGAGGAATAGCCGCTCGGGCTGGTGGCCGAGGAGTAACCCGGAGAGTAGGTCGCGGCGGCCGCGCCGGGCTGGGACACGCCCAGATTTGGCGCAACGTTCGGATTGGGGAAGTTTTCCCGAATTTCGACCTGCGCACCGTAGCGGATCCCGTTCGTGGCCATGCCGTCGACGCCTGGATACAGGCGCATATACGCGGCGACCGCGAGCGGGTTGAGCTTGGCGCTGCCGGTCTTGACGCCCGCGGCGACGCCGCCGCCAGACTGCGCCGTGTTGCCCGAGGTCCAGAACCCCATGAAGTCGGCTTCGACCTTGCCGCCGAGGCGGACAACCACCGTGCCGGGCTGCGGCACCATAATCGGCGCGAACCCGATCTTGTTACCGGCATAGGTACTGGGCTGAGCGACATAGTTGTTACTGTCGTTCCCGACCGACCCCGGAAAATTCGGCGCGGCCATTTGGCCCTGCATCGGGTTCGCTGTGGTCTGCGCTGACGCGATACCCGCCGTCGCTCCCAGCATGGCCGCACTGGCCAGCAAAAGCTTCCGCATTGTGATCCCTCCTACATTCACCGGCCCTACCGGTCCGGCGACGATTGAGACCCTGTTTCGATGACCGCTGGTACCGATCGCTCGCTTTTGATACGAGCCGGAGACCATGAGCCACTCGGGTCCGGGGATTACTATGCCGCGTCGAGCAGAACGTAAGAAATGGGTTTGTGGTGTCTGTGGTACTTAAATAACGCGGTATGGTATAATTGCAACAGTATTGCATTATTACATAGATATGCTGTCAGCACCAGCTCACTAAAGTGCTGGTAACTCCGCGGCGCGACAATGCGACAGGGGAGTTACTCGATGGCAGCCTCCAACACTGGTTGGCTCGCTGTCCCGGCGGACTTCGCCGGGATCCCGGTCACGACCGCCCCCATCCACACCCCGCTCTTCGCCAGCGTGGACATCACGTCGTGCAACAGGCGCCGGACTTCCGTGACGAACGGAGCCGGCGCGACGCCGCGACGGCAGGCGATCGCGTGAACTGTAAGAACCGGATCATGCTCGATCGGATGGAACGACAGCGTCCCGCGGGCGACCTCGTCCCGCACCGCGATATACGGCAAGACCGTGTGGCCCAGACCGTTGCGCACCATCTCCTTGGTGAGCGGCACGCCGTCCACCTGGTGGATCTGGTCGAGCACGATGCCCCGGCGGAACGCCGCGCTGTCGACCAACCGCCGGATCCAGTGTCTTGGGTGCGGCAGGATCAGCTTCAGGCCGGCGAGATGGCGAACCCGCACGGAGGCGGTACCCTCCAGCCGGATTGCCCGCACGCCCGACACGAGACCCAGACGCTCGGTCAGCACCGGTTCCACGTCGAGTTCGTCCAGCGCCGGCGGGTCCTGCAGCACCGCGATATCGACGCGGCGATCCAGCACCCATTCTTCCAGCGATGCGCTGGTGCCTTCCCTGATGGCCAAGGTTACGTTCGGCCACCGCGCCCGGCACTCTTCGAGCAGCCGTGGAGCCAGGAACGGCGCGGATTCCGACGGCAACGCCAGCGAAATGGTACCAGTCGTCCGCTCGGGCGCCGGCGCCGACTCGAGCGGTGCGTTGAGCAAACCCAGGATGACATCCAGCCGTTCCATCAGGCACGAGCCAGCCCGGGTCAGTGTCACCCCGCGCCCGTGCCGGATCAGCAGCTGGGTGCCGAGTTCCTGTTCCAGCTTCTGCACCTGGTAGGAGACGTTCGGCTGCCCGATGTTCAACTCGCGCGCGGCACGCCCGAAATTTCCGGTGCGGGCGACGCTGTGAAAGTACCGCAGCTCGCGCAATTCCAGCGCCCTACCGGCCAGCCCGCCCAGAGAAATCGCCGCGGATGGCGCCGTGGCATGTTCCAGGGCCGCTTTCATGAGGGCCGGCCGTCCGGGGTACACCCGGGAGCAGAGGCCGCGGGGCGAGACGGGCAGAAACAACACATCGGCCGCGACGAGACGGTCTGGCGGTCATGCGTACCGCCAGGTTGGCCGTGCCGGTGCGGAAGATGCGAACCGTGGATTTGCGCCCCCTCTCTTCATCTGGAGGGAGCGGTATTTCGGCGGCCTCAGAAAGTCGGAAAAAACCGCCGCGCCGTGTCGGGCAAAACCCTTACAATGTCAGGATTATTTGGTTTGAATGAACACAGTGTCCGCTGAACACCATTACGGCCCGACGCGTCCGGGCGACCGGAACCAGCACGGTGGCTTCTCTCCCCCGTCATGGCCCGGCTCGTCCGGGCCACCTGTCGCCGCACCCTGCCGGTTCAGGTGGCCCGGACGAGCCGGGCCATGACGAAGAGAGATGTGGATGACGAAGGGAGATGTGGATGACGAAGAGAGATGTGTACGTCTTTTTTTCGCCGTTTGGCAGAAGCGAGCATCGCGCCTGATTGAGCCGATTTTCGATCCGGGCCGCATTTACAACTGCTCGGGATCGAGGCCAACCGCGGCAACGGGGATTGCTTTGATCCCGTTCGAAGCTTCACTGGGTCCTCTTGGGGACGAGCCGGACCTTGACGGATGGGGCGTGACGAGGCGGCGGCGGGTGCCTCACCGGTCCGGCAACCAGCCTTTGCTCGCCGCGTGGCGCACGACATCGACACGGGTTTTGAACCCAAGCTTCTCCATGGCGCGCGCCTTATAGGTCTCGATCGTCTTCACGCTGATGGCAAGCCGGGCCGAGATCTCCTTGTTGCTGTGGCCGTTGGCGATCAGGCGCAGCACATCGGCTTCCCGCTCGCTCAGTTCCACGGTGGGCCCACCCGGCGACCGGGATGATCCTTGGCCGCCGGCACCAACGACCTTCCCGGCGATCGCCGGATCCAAATAAGTCCCACCGGCCGCCACCGCGTGGATGGCGCGCAGCAACTCGTCGGCCGCGGACCGCTTGACCAAATAGCCCGCCACGCCCAGGTCGAGCAGTTGCCGCAACGTGGCCCGGTCTTCGTGCACCGTCAGGATCAGGATCCGGCATTCCGGCCGTTCGGCCAGCATCGCGCGCGCGACTTCGGACCCGTTCATTTCCGGCATGGAAAGATCCAGCACGACCACGTCGGGCTTCAGTGATGATGCGAGTCTCTGGGCGGTGCGGCCGTCCCGTGCTTCGCCGACGATCTGCAATCCCGGATCGGCCTGGACCAGCGCCTTCAACCCAGCCAGCACGATTGGATGGTCGTCCGCCATCAGAATGCGCAAGGTCGTTCCGCTCATGGCACCTTTTGCCCCGCTTCATGCTCCACCCGTCCGAGTGGGATGCTGACGAACAAGGTCGTACCGATTGCTGGCGACGATTCCACATCGAGTTGCCCGTGGACCAAAGCCAGCCGTTCACGCATGCCATCGAGCCCGAACCGCCGAGTCGCGCCAAATTGCGATTTGGTGTCGTCGGCGGGAAAACCTTTGCCGTTGTCCTCGACGATCAGCCGGACCAGGTCACCCTTGGTTTCCAGGATGACGCCAACCCGGGTCGCATCGGCATGCCGTAACACGTTCGTCGTCGCCTCCTGTAGCACCCGGAACAATGTCGTCTCGACCGCGGGAGGCAAGACCCGGCCGCCAAGATCGATCTCCGTGTCGACCTGCAACCGCGCCAGTTCGGCCCATTCCTCAAGATAGTGCTCAACCGCGCTGCGAAGCCCGAGTTCGTCCAGCGCCACTGGCCGTAGCTCCCACGCCATGCGGTTCACCGCGCTGCCAAGCTCACCGATCAGCGAGCGCAATTCATTCAGGGTGTCCCGCTCCGGCGTGCCGGATTGACCGAGCATGTCCAGTTTCAGGCGGAGCGCGGTCAGATATTGCGCGAGGCTGTCATGCAATTCGCGGGCAATTCGTTTCCGCTCGTTCTCCTGGGCGACCACCACGCGGTTCAGCAACGCGGTGCGTTCCTCATCGACCCGGGCCAGATCCTCGGCCAGGGCGCGATGCATCTGTTCACTCTGGGTCAATGCCGCCGTCGCCGCTTCCCGCGCCGCGGCGGCGTGACGAAGCCGCTCACCTGATTCAAACAGCGCCTGGGCGACCACGTTTGCCTCTGTCAGCCCGGTGGGACGCGGGAGGGCGGGCACACCACGGCCAACTGCCTCGGCGATCGGCACCAGGCCGATGACCGGTGCGGCGATTCGGCGCCCGATCATAACCGCCAGCGCGACGGCCAGTATCGAGGTCGCACCGCCGAGCAAGAGCAAACTCCAGGTTGACTGACGAACCGGGGCCAGCAGGACAGCGCTTGGCATGCCCGCGCTGACCGTCCAGTCGCCGAGCCTGGTATGGGCGAACGCCGTGAACAAAGGCACCCCTTCGCGCGACATCCCCGGGACCCAGCCCTCATCCTCGGACCGCATGTGGGCGAGAAACTCGGGAAAGGCCAACTGGCCGACATAGCGATCCGGATCGCGGCTACGGCCGATCATGCTGCCTTGCCGGTCGAAGATGGCCGCGACCCACCCCGCGGGCAGCTCGAGCTCGGCCAATAGGCGTGGCAGGGTCGACGAAATATCCAACGACAGCACATAGACCAACCGGCTGTCCCGGGTGACCGGCACATTGATCGTGACGGCGGGTCGATGCGTGATCGGATCGTGGGTCAGGTCGGCGATACGTGGCTGCCGCGTTTCGCCGACGTAGCGTATCGTGGCCTTGTCAGGATTGTCGGGCAGCGGCTCGCCATAGGGCACACTGGTGTTGATAATTTCCTGGCCCGCCGCGTTGTTCAGGACCACGGTCATGGCGCCGAACGTTTCTTTGGCCCAGGCATGGAACTCGTTGAGGTCGGTGGTCTCCAGGCTGAGCCTGCCGGCAAGGAGAAACAGGTCCCCGCGCAGCGTGCCGAGTTTGTCTTCGATGGCGGCGGCGGCGACACGGGTCCGGTTGCGCGCCGACATCGCCATGACGTCCTGTTCGTGCTCGGCGCCGCGGATGACCAGGAAGCCACTGAACCCCAACAGGGGCAATATCACTCCGACGATCAGGCCAACGAGATAGGTGCGGACCGATCGAGGCGCGGACATGTCAGTTGCGGGCCGCCCCCATATGTGGGCGTTCCACTCGCCGCGTGTCGGCGCGATGCGAGTCAATGGCTTCAGCGCTGGCGCCGGTCGTCGCCCGCCAGCCAGTTCCGCGCGGACGGTTTGGCCCGATGACCCAGACCGGGGACAGAAGGTGCACCACGTCGATCGTTGTTCGGTTTGCCATCAACACCGTCCGTACCGCTGCCGCCGCCTCCTGCCCGCCTTGGGAACGCGGCCTTCTCGACCGTGCGGTGGGTCGAGCGCGCGTGCCGCATCATCGGGTCAGGCCGCGATGGTGCGAGCAGCCTTCTTACCGCGAAACCCTGGATCCGCGGAATGCCGCCTCGATCGCCGGGCTCGCTTCAACGGAAGGTTATCGCCAACGCTTCCGATCCAGGATTCGCGCGCTTCGGTAACCAGCCGCGCGGGCGGCAGCATTTTCTCGTGGTGGCCGCGGTGAGACTCTGTGGTTTGTACACGAAAACGGCGGGGAGATCCCCGCCGTTCCCAGATCCAGCGCTGAAGCAGCGCTTACCACGCAACCACGATTGAGCTCAGGAAGCCCTGGCCATGCGCATCGCGAGTGTAGCCCGCTTGCCAGCCAGGTTTGCCAGCGGTACCCGTCCCAGCACTGATTGCGCCAGCGTTGAAGTCGAACCCAGCCTGGTGGCGATAAGTATACATGTACTCGCCAACCAGGAAGAGGCCCGGCGCCATCACGTAGGTGCCACCCGCCGCGAACTCAAACTCACGCCGCTGCGAGATACCGGTCAACTGCTGCGCGCCCTGCGAGTTCACCAGGCCCGCTTCGACCTCCAGGACCAACGGGCCGTTGGCGTATTTCAGGCTCGGCAGGAAGGCCTGTTCCGACACGCCGCCGGTCGGCCGCATCGTCAGCTGACCGTTCAACGCACCGCCGATGTAGTCGAACGCCGGCGTGATCGTGCCGACGCCGGTGTCGTAGTTGATGTAGAACGCCGCGGCCACGAAGCTCAGGTTGTCGTAAACGTTGCCCGTAACGCCGTTACCGGACGAAACCGGAGCGCCGAAGAAACTTTCCTTGCCGGCGGTTTCATAGACGACATAGGCGCCAAGCCCGAGCGGGCCAAACACACCTTGGTAACGCGCACCGACAGCGACCTGATTATACCAACGCGTCGGGTCCGAACCGGTCGTCGTGCTGGCGCAGGCCGGGCCAGCCTGAACGCAACTGGTGCCCTGGATCGGCGTGCCGGCGGTCGAGTTCGAGAAGGCGTTTTCCATCGACGGCGCATACTGCACGCCGACGTCGAAACCGAAGAACTGCGGCGACAAATAGACGACCTTGGCGTTGCCGTATTCCGCGCCGGCCTGGGCAAGCCACGCGAACGGAACGCCGAGAGCAGCGCTCGGCCCGGTCCCCTGGATGTTGCCGCCGTTGAAGTTGCCGGTGCCCGCGTCATAGCACTGACCCGAAAAGATGCAGGGGTCGAACAGACCGATCACACCGTCGGTCGTGCCGATGCGGAACAAACCAACGTTGTCGGCCGCGATGTAGCTATACGCGCGGCGCACGAACAGCGTCTGCGCCGAGGTATAGCCGCTCGGGCTGGCGGCCGCGGAGAAACCCGGGGAGTAGGTCGCGGCGGCGGCGCCGGGCTGGGACACGCCCAGATTTGGCGCGTTGTTCGGGTTGGAGAAGTTTTCCCGAATTTCGACCTGCGCACCGTAGCGGATGCCGTTCGTGGCCATGCCGTCGACGCCTGGATACAGGCGCACATACGCGGCGACCCCGAGCGGGTTGATCTTGGCGCTACCGGTCTTGACGCCCGCGGCGACACCGCCGCCAGACTGCGCCGTGTTGGCCGAGGTCCAGAACCCGTCGAAGTCGGCTTCGACCTTGCCGCCGAGGCGGACAACCACCGTGCCGGGCTGCGGCACCAGGACCGGCACCATCCCAATCTTGTTACCCACGTAGGTGCTCGGCTGACCGACGTAGTTGTTGCTGTCGTTGCCGGCCGACCCCGGAAAATTCGGCGCGGCCATTTGGCCCTGCATCGGGTTCGCCGCCGTCTGGGCTGACGCGATACCCGCCGTCGCTCCCAGCATGGCCGCACTGGCCAGCAAAAGCTTCCGCATTGTGGTTCCCTCCTGCGTGCGCCGGCATCGCCGGCTCGATTTCAGGCCCCGCCCCACAACAGTCCTCCGTCAGGGACAATCAGGCCCGTGACGGACTATTGCGACCACGGCGTCGCATCCGCAATCCGGCAATGAGCTTTGGAATGGCATTCATGAGACAGTGTGTCTGTAATGCCACATCGAGGTTGTGCGCCCGACCGGCATGATGAAATGATCCCAGCGTCAGGCGCCGGCCGCCGGACATGGCTTTCGCTGGCCGGCGGGCGATTTGACGTTGGACCAACACCGGCGGGGCCGGTTCGACCGCACTCCGGCACTGTTTCCGGTCTGAACCTCAAATCGGGCGGGGAAGAAGCGGCAGGGCCGGCGCGCGACTGGTTTCGCCGATCGACCGCCGCCCGGTATATAACTCCGGCGCCCAGGAAACACCGGATTCCCCCCAGGCCCATGAGCCACGCGAGCCGCCAGATCGACACCCATCTTCAATATGGCAAACGCCTGCACGGTGCGGGACGCCTCGCCGAGGCGGGGCAGGTCTATCAGCAGGTCTTGTCCGTGGCACCCGCGCACCCCGAGGCGCTGCATATGATGGGGGTGCTGCTGCTGCAGATGGGCCAGCCGGCCCAGGCGCTGGCGTGGATCGAGCGGGCGATTGGCGCCAGTGGGGAAAATGCCGGTGGGGCAAAAGCCGGTGGGGCGGCTGCCAGTGCGCGTGGAGCCGACGGCTCGGTCGCGGCGTTTCACGTCCACCGGGCGCATGCGCTGCTGGCTCTGGGCCGGGCGGCCGAAGCCGCGGCGGCGTGCCGCGTCGCCCTCCAGCTGAAAGGCGGCAACGCCGAGGCGCACCAGGCCCTTGGCCACGCGCTGACCGACACCCACGATTATGGCGGCGCGCTCAAGGCGTATCAGGACGCCGCGCGGCTGAAACCCGATCTGCCGGATCTGCTGAACAATCTCGGCACCGCGTTGCACCACGCGAACCAGTTGGAGGCGGCGGCGCGAACCCTGACCCGCGCGCATGGCCGTGAGCCACGCGACCCTGGCATCCTCGTCAACCTCTCCAGCGTGCTGCGCGATCTTGGCTTGTTCGAGCAGGCGGAGGCACGGTTGGCGGCGGCCGCGCGGCTCGCGCCGGACGATCCGAGGGTGCGTTATAACCATGCGCTGCTGATGCTTTTGCTCGGGCGGTTCGATAAGGCGTGGCCGGGATGGGAGGACCGGTTCCGTGCCGGGGCGGTGCGCGATCGTGGGCTGGCGAAGCCGCGGTGGCATGGCGAGGCCCTGGCCGGACGCACCTTGCTGATCCATGCCGAGCAGGGGCTCGGCGATACGATCCAGTTCTGCCGGTTCCCGTTTCCGGCGGACGGCCCCGTGTTGTTCGAGGTGCAGCCGCGCATCGCCCGGCTGCTCGCGGGCCTGCGGAATGCGCCGGCGATCGTGCGCGCGGGGGAGGCTTTGCCGGAATTCGACCTCGCGTGTCCGCTGATGAGCCTGCCGGCGATCCATGGCACGACGGAGGCGACGATTCCCCGGGACATTCCATACCTGTCCGCCGAGCCGGATTCGGTGGCGCGATGGCGGGAACGGCTTGGCGATCACGGGTTCCGGGTAGGAATCGCCTGGCAAGGCAACCCGTCGCGGCGGGAGGATACCGGACGGTCGATCCGGTTGGAGCACTATCCGCCGTTGGCTTCGGTCTCCGGGGTCCGGTTGATCAGCCTGCAAAAGGACGCGGGGGCGGAACAGCTCGTCCCCGGCATGACCGTGGAATCCCTCGGCGAAGACTTCGACTCGGGGCCGGATGGGTTCATCGATACGGCGGCGGTGATGATGAGCCTCGATCTGGTGATCACGTCGGATACGGCGGTGGCGCATCTGGCCGGGGCTCTGGGCCGGCCGGTGTGGGTGGCGTTGCGGGCGGTACCGGATTGGCGGTTCATGCTGGAGCGAACCGACAGCCCCTGGTATCCGACGATGCGGCTGTTCCGGCAGACCGCGCGCGACGACTGGGCGCCGGTATTCGACGCGATGCGGGAGGCGCTGGTGGCGCGAGTGGCGGGGAGCGATGGCTGATCCGATCGTGCCCGTGAGCTGGGGCGAACTGCTCGACAAGATCGCGATCCTGGAGATCAAACGCGTGCGGCTGCGCTCGCCCGAGGCGCTGGCGAACGCCGAGCGGGAGTTGACGGCTCTGGGCGCGGCGTTGACCGTGCTGGAGCCGCCACCGGCGGGGTTGGCGGAGTTGCGGGCTGCTCTGGCGGCGGTGAACCAACGGCTGTGGGTGATCGAGGATCAGATCCGGGAGAAAGAAGCGACAGCGGATTTCGGACCGGAATTCGTGGCGCTGGCGCGGTCGGTGTACCGGGAGAACGATGAGCGCGGACGAATCAAGCGGGCGATCAATACGCTGCTCGGGTCGGGGTTGGTGGAGGAGAAGCAATATAGCGCGTATTGACCGCGATCCGGGGTCGGGTTCCGTCGGGAAGGCACCAACCTCCCCGTCCCAGCAGCGGAACAATATCGTCGATCGTACTTGCCGCTGACTCGTACTTCTTCCACCGCATGGCCTGAACAAACCGATCCATCACTCTGTACATCGTGCTGATGCGGATGGCCCGGTCAAGCCGGGCCATGACGAGGAAGCCCTGGAATAAGTCATGATATTCGTTAAGGCTCTTTCACCGCGGTCAGCACAAACCGATTCAACACCACGAGGGGCACCAAACCCCGCATCGAACTTCGATACAGCCCGGCGTGCACCAGCACCACCAGATCCAACGCCGGCACGATGCACAGCCGCTGCCCGCCGTATCCCACGCCGGCCGCCCAATCCACCTCTCGCCCATGCGCCAGCGAGCGGCCCAACCAAAACTGATAACCGTAAAGCCGAAGGTCCCGGGCGTTGACGCGCGGCGTTGTCGCCGCCGCGATCCAATCCGCGGGCACGACCCGCGTGCCGTGCCACATGCCGCCACCGAGCACCAGTTGCCCGAGCTTCGCGGTATCGCGCAGCCGCGGCCGCGGGCCCGAGACCGCCGCTGGCTCACCCGAGGCGATCGGGTCCCACTCAAACTCGGTGATCCCCAATGGCTCGAACAATCCGATGCGGGCGAGTGTGTCGAGCGGCTGGCCGGTGGCCTCGCGCAGCAGCCTGCCGATGATGGTCGCGGAGCCGCCGCTGTAGTTGAACACCAGGCCCGGCGGCGTCTCGACCGGCCGCGACAAGGTGTAACGAACCGGGTCCGTCGCATTGTCCATCTGTTCTTCGCTGTTGGCGGGATCGCTGTAGGGCAGGTCTTCGTTTCAGGCGAGGCCTTGCGACATGGTCAGCAGGTCACGCAGGGTGATCTTGTCCTTTTCCGGCGAACGCAAATCGGCATATTCGGGCAATAGCGCGAGCACGGGCTGATCGACACCGGCGATTTGCCCCTTGCCGATGGCGATGCCCAGTACCAGCGCGGTGACGCTTGTGGTGATCGAACGCAGGTCGTGTTTCGTCGCCGGTCCGAACGTGATGGTCCCGAGGAAAGGCCAAGCCGCTCGTCCGCGCCGGTGAAATATACCTCTTGTCCGTCATAACCCATGGTTTCGTTATCTATTCGGAAGAAAAAGCTTCACCACAAAGACACTAAGGCACAGAGATTAAGGTCAGTAAAATACTCAATCTTTCCGTCTCTGTGTCTCTGTGTCTTTGTGGTGAAGCTTTTCTTTTGCTTGCATCTCATCACAGATTGCCACGGCGATTGGGTATACCGTTCGTAGACCAGCTTGCCATGCCGGATCACCAGCACCGAATGGACGTTCGCCTCGGCCCAGGCCTGGAAGCGCGGTCCGATGCCGCACAGCGTCACGGGATCGAAGCCAACCGCGTCCGGTGCCGCCACGTCCCACCCGTCCGCGAGCGGCGCCGGGGTGCCACAATCGGCCGGCGGGCTGGCCGGAGGGGCGATTTGCGCGGCCGCGGCGATCGGAGCCAGAGCGACACTCAGCGCGGGCAAAATCACCGGCGCGATGGCGCGGAGGGCGGCGTGATGCATGGCGTGTCAGGCCCTGATGCTGCTTCTCAACCGAACGCCCGGCGAATCCGTCCCCAGTCCTCGATCGCGTGTTCCTGGCCAGGGGGGATGGACACCACGACCTGGGAGAAGCCGGCGTCCGCCATGGCGCCGACCCGTTGTTTGATCTCGCGTTCGGTGCCCGTGAAGGTGGTGCCTTTGATCATTTCGGCGGTGATGTACGGCCGCTCATCGGGGCGAACGAACATCAGATGGCCGCGGTGGTTTTCCAGGTAGTACGCGCCGCGCGGCCCGAAGTGTTTGGCATGGGCGACATAGGCTTCGATTTTTTCCTTGAATTCCGGGCGCATCGCCAACGGCGCGGGGTAATTGGCGAGCGCCGTATCGGCGGCGCGATGCAACAGCATCGACGCGCGCGGGCCGCCCATCGCCATGCCGCGCGGACTGTCGGCGGGCTCTCCCGCATCCAGCACCGCGCCGCCGATCCAGGCGACCGCGGTCAGACTGTCGCGCGCGTGGCCCGCCGCCTGCCAGGCGGCGCGCATTTGCTCCAGGGTCGCGATGCCGCGCTCGGGGTCGGCGACGTTGTCGATCCAGCCGGCGCCCAGTTTCGCGGTCAGCGCGCGGGCGCGGGGGCCGGAGGCGGCGATGAACAACGGGATGGGATCATCGATGTTGATCAGGCCGAGGTCTGGATTCAGGTAGCGGATCAGGCGTTGCTTACCCTCCACGGCGAATTCCACCGTTTCGCCGCGCCAGAGGGCCTGAACGACGCGGATATACGCCTCCATGTCCGCCAGCTTCACTGCGCCGAGGCCCATGGTGCGGCGGCCGGTGAAGCCGGTGCTGATGCCGAACACGACGCGGCCCGGCGCCAGCTTGTTCAGCGAGGCGAAGGCGGTGGCCGCGACCGGCGCGATGCGGTTGGACGGGATCAGCACCCCGGTCCCGAGTTTGATGCGCGTGGTCTTCATCGCCGCCGCCGCCATGGCGACGAACGGATCGGCGCTGAGCATCTGCGTGTCGAAGAACCAAGCGTTGGAGAAGCCGAGTTCCTCAGCCCGGCGCACAAGGCGCCAGGAGTCGGCGGCGGTGGGGATGGCGATACCGAATTGCATGCGTTGGATCCTTGGCGTCTCGCTCGATTGACGGGTGCGCTGACGTTGCCACGCTGAAGCGGCGCCCCCATCTGCTGGGGACATCAACGGAGACAGCGAGCATGACCGAAATCCCCGCCGCGTTCCACGACCTGCTGACGGATAAGAAGGCATTCGCCCATCTCGCCACGATCATGCCGGATGGTTCGCCGCAGGTGACGCCGGTGTGGTTCGATTACACCAACGGCCGGATCCGGGTGAACACCGCCAAGGGCCGGGTCAAAGCGCGCAACATGGCGGAGGGGTCGCGCGTCGCGCTGTCGATCCTCGATCCGGACAACGCGTACCGCTACTTGCAAATTCGCGGCACGGTCGCGCATGTCACCGAGGCCGGCGGCAAGGAACATATCGACAGCCTGGCGAAGAAGTATCTCGGCAAGGACATTTACCCCTGGCACAATGCCAAGGATGTCCGGGTGATTTACGAGATCGAGCCGCTGTCGGCGCAGACGATGGGATAGCAGATCAGCCTGACCGGCTTTTCAGCGCGGGGCGAACGGCGTGACGGATCTCACGCCAGCGCGCCGATCGCCCCGGCGCCGCGGCAAAAGCCCGGTGACAAACGCCGAACCGACGCTCCGTCAATCCCGCCCAAAGCAGCGACGGCGACCGATGCCTGGCGAGCGAGGCGGGACCAGCGAATCGCACCGAGAGACGGTGCGCCGGGATGGCTGGCGGTGGCGTAGACCGGCGAGAGAAACGCGAGATTTGCCCCCCCAAGCGAAGCCCGGCGCAAATCCGCGAAGCCGTGTGCCGAACTGGTCACGAATCCTCTGGTGCGCACCGGTCCTGGCCAGCGCCCGCCGCGCAGATGAACGCCGGCGTGCAACGCCGCCGCCAGTCGAACATCTCCCGCCACGACCAGGATCAGACGGCGTGCCCGGCAGATGCGCGCGATGTCCCGGCCCAGAGCCGCTCGTTCCGGGTCATCGTCGTGCCGGAACACGACGCCCGCGAGGCCGCGTGGCAACCGGGCAACGGACGCTCGCGGGTCGGGCAACCGCTTCGAGTCCGTGAACAGCCAGAGCGGGGGGATGCGCGCGGCAACCGGGTGGTTCAGGTCCCCCGGACGAGCCGGGGGATGACGTTGCGGGCACGGGTGATGACGCTGGGGACACGGGTGATGGCGATGGGGACACGGGGGAGGACGTTGGAGGCGCGGGCGAGGACGTTGGGGGCACGGGAGATGACGTTCGGCGCATGAGGGAGGACGTGGGGGGCACGGGTGATGGCGATGGGGGTGGGACGCGACAGCGCGGCCCCACGCCAGAAGTTTCGCGTCCACGTCAGGGGCTCACCGGCACGCCCTTGGTGGTGGAGTACTCGAAATGCAGTGCCTCATTCGGCCGCGCGAGCGGGAAGATCGCGTGTGCCGCCATCGCCGCCTCGCTGAACCCCTGCAGGATCAGCTTGAGCTTGCCGGGATAGGTCGCGACATCGCCGATCGCGAACACGCCGGGCAGACTGGTCTGGCAGGTCGAGGGCTCGATCCGGATGTGGGAGCCGTCCCGCTCCAGCCCCCAGGCGGCGATGGGGCCCAGATCCATGGACAGGCCGAAGAAGGGCAGCAACACGTCGGCGGGCAGGCGGCGGGTCTCGCCCTTCAGGGTCGCGACCTCGACCGTGTCGAGGCGGCCATCGGTGCCGTGCAAAGCGTGGAGTTGATAAGGGACGATCATCTCCACCTCGCCGCGCGCGGCGGCGGCATCGAGCTGCTCGGCGCTGCCCGGCGCGGCGCGGAACTTTTCCCGCCGGTGGACAACCGACACCTGGGCGATGTCCTTCAACGCCAACGCCCAATCGACCGCCGAGTCGCCACCGCCGGCGATAACGACCCGTTTACCGCGCAGTTCCTCGCGGCGGCGGACATGGTACTGGACGGCGCCAGTCGCCTCATACGCGGGCAATCCGTCCAACGGCGGACGGTTCGGACCGAACGCGCCGACGCCGGCGGCGATGATCACCGCTTTGGCGTGCACCGCTTCGCCTTGATCGGTGGTCACGCGGAAGCTTCCCGGAGCGCCGGTCAGGCCCTCGACCCGCCGGCCCAGCAGCCGGGGGGCGGCGAAGGGGGCGATCTGGGCGTCGAGGCGGGCGATCAGTTCGCCGGCCTCGATCGCCGGGTGGCCGGGGATGTCGTAAATCGGCTTCTCCGGATACAGCGCCGAACACTGTCCGCCGATATCGGTCAATGCGTCGATCAGCACGCTGGAAAGTTTCAGCATCCCAAGTTCGAACACGGCGAACAGACCAACCGGCCCAGCGCCGATGATGGCGACGTCAGTGGTGAGGGGCGAGGATGGCGAGGGCATGCGCGGCTTTTCCCTGACCGTCGCGAACGGGCGGCGGACCGATTGTTCGGGTGGTTGGATAGGGTCCGGGGAGGCGCGTTGACAAGCGGACGCCCTGGCTGGCCCACGTAACGCTACTCGGTCGGGAAACCCCGCACGCGAGTCCGGGCTGACGCTGTTCCTACCAACCGAACGCCTCGGCCAGGTCGGCTTCGGCCTCCGGCTGGACGAGGATCGTGGCAGTCACCGTCCGCCGGCGATACGCCCGCGAACTTCAGACCAGGGAGCGCCGATGCTGGCGCCGGCGTCAAGCGCGTCGAGGCGCCGATCGATCTCGTTCCGGTGCCAGTCGGGCAACGGGAGCGGGTCTGACGCCGCCGCCTCGATCGAGTCCCACAGATCCTCGATCAGCTTGAGGCGATCGGCCACGGGAAGAGCGTTCAGGTCAACGGCGGCGGACTGAGTCATGACGGCAGGTTAGCATGGGAAGCCTGAAAACGCCCCTTCTTCCTTTCATGGGTAATGAGTCACTTTGAATGTCGCTTACCGAGCCGGAGCGGTCCTTCCGTCGAAGTGCCTGCTGACAGGGCCTCGCCCTACCATTGAGGCGCCGGATTGATGATCTGCTCCGTTGACATCTTGCGGAAACTGCGACCGTCGATGAAGAATGGGGATCGTAACATCCGATAGCTTTCGCCGTCCGCCGGCGCAATGGACGAACAGCAGTTCTCATTTTGACCTGACGCGTTTGTCCTGACCACCGGAATGCCGTTTTTCACGAAACACTCATGGCCCGAGCGGTGGCGGCCGGCTGAAGGCCAAGGTTCCAAGAAGGTCGTCC
>Ga0181536_10001383_pt1 | contig 28612 bp, 15 predicted proteins | sample PEATcosm2014_Bin_41_FD_121105 | JGI IMG/M metagenome (GOLD analysis project Ga0181536, IMG submission 121105) | Peatland microbial communities from MTU Mesocosm Facility, Houghton, MI, USA - PEATcosm2014_Bin17_60_metaG | ecosystem: Environmental > Terrestrial > Soil > Wetlands > Peat | place...
CAAGCCCGCCTACTCGGTGGTCGACGGCGACACCATGACCTTCGCCGAGTGGGACAGCCGGGCCAACCAGCTCGCCCGCGGCCTGATCGCCCGGGGCATCGGCCCCGACGACCGGGTCGCCGTCCACCTGGGGCTGGAGAACGCCCTGCGGTGGATGGTCGCCTACACGGCGGTCCACCGGGCCGGCGGGGTGGCCGTGCCCTTGAACCCCCGGCTGACGACGGCCGAGGTCGGGCGGATGCTGGCCCACTGCGGCGCCAAAGGGTCGGTCGCCGACGGGGATCTGGCCGCCGAGGACGCGGCGCTGGACCTGGTCGTCGTGGTGGATGCCACCCTCGGCCCCCGGGAGGAGATCTCGGGCGGCTCGACCCTCGTCGTGGGCTGGGACGAGGCGCTCGAGCCCGACGGCTCGTCCCTCGACGTGGCGCGCACGGAGCACGACCTGGCCGACATCCTCTACACCTCGGGCACCACCGGCCACCCCAAGGGTGTGGCCGTTCGGCACGTCAACGCCTCGATGGTGAAACCTGGCGCCGCGAACTGGAGCGGCGGCGCCTGGCTGCACGCCAGCCCGATGTGCACCTTCGCCGGCCTGGCCTTCGTCTACAACCCCATGACCTTTGGCCTCCGGGGGATCTACATGCCCCGCTTCGACGCCGGGCGTTGGATCGAGGTGGTGGAGGCCGAGCGGCCGATGGCCGTCTTCCTGGTCCCGGCCATGACCCATCTCATCCTGGACCACCCGCGCTTCGCCGAGGCCGACCTCTCCTCGATCCAAATCTGCTCGGTGGGGAGCGCCCCCCTGGCTCCGTTCGTCATCGAGCGGCTGCAGGAGAAGATCCCCGGGGCCATGGTCTCCAACAACTACGGCATGACCGAGGCCGGCTCGGTCTACTGCCTCACCCCCCAGGGGGAGGCGGTGCGCCGGCCCGGCTCGGTGGGCCAGCCGGTCCCGCCGGCCGAGGTCAAGATCGTGGACCCTGCCGGGGACGAGGTCCCGACCGGGGAGGTGGGCGAGGTGCGGCTCCGGATCCCGGGCCGGCCCCGGGAGTACTTCGGCGACCCCGAGGCCACCTCGTCGACCTGGGTGGACGGCTGGCTGGTCACCGGGGACCTCGGCCGGGTGGACGCCGACGGCTACCTCTACATCGTCGGGCGGAGCAAGGACGTGGTCATCCGGGGCGGCAACAACGTCCACGCCGCCGACGTGGAGCACGTGATCCAGGCCCACCCCGCCGTCGCCGAGGCCGCGGTCATCGGGGTGCCCCACCCCGTGCTGGGGGAGGACGTGGTCGCCTTCGTGGTCCTGCGCCCCGGGGCGGACGTGGACGGCGAGGAGCTGCGGACCTTCTGCCTCGACGAGCTGGCCGACTACAAGGTGCCCCGCGAGTGGCACTTCGTGAGCGAGCTGCCCCGGAACGCCACCGGCAAGGTGGTGAAGCCCGAGCTGCGGCGCCGCTACGAGGCCGAGGCCTCGCTGGGCTGAGCCCAGCACACGACCCAACCGAGGACCTGAGGAGCGACGGTGGACCCGCTGCACGATCTGACCCTGGCCGACGTCCTGCGCGAGCACCGGCGGAGCCGACCCCTGGCCAGCGCGCTGGTCTGCGGGGAGGTGCGCTACACCTACCCCGAGTTCGACGAGCGGACCAACCGCCTGGCCAACGCCCTCTTGGCCGAGGGGGTGGGGGAGGGCGACCTGGTCGTGTGGCTCGGGCAGAACTGCCACCGCCTCTTGGAGGGGCTGCTGGCCTGCGCCAAGATCGGCGCCGTCTTCTCGCCGGCCAACTGGCGGCAGAGCGCCGAGGAGATGGTGACCCTCCTCGACGACACGGCGGCCAAGGTCGTCATCTTCCAGGCCGAGGAGATCGGGGCGACGGTGGCCGAGGCCCGGGCGGCGTGGACCGGGACCGCCCGGTGGCTCCAGCACGACCGGACGGAGGGGGATGACACCTACGAGGCGTTCCTGGACTCGGGGTCGCCCGAGGACCCCGGGACCGAGGTCGACCCGGCCGCCGCGGTGCTGCAGCTCTACACCGGGGCCTTCGGGGGGGTGCCCAACGGGGCCCAGCTGGCCCACCAGGCGATCCTGGCCCAGGACCTGGTGGTGGCCATGGTCCAGCGGGTCACCGAGGAGACCGTCTACCTCAACTCCGGGCCCATGTTCCACGTGGCCACCCTGATGACGACGTTCGCCACCTTTCGCATGGGCGGGACCAACGTGCTCACCCGGCGGGTGGACGCCGAGGAGCTCTGCCGGATCATCGAGGCCGAGCGGTGCAACTACGGCTTCGTGATGGGGCCGACCGCCCAGGAGATCCTCGAGGTCAACAAGGACGGCCGCTACGACCTCTCGAGCCTGAGGACCTTCGGCGGCGGCGGGCGGTGGAACGCCATGATCCAGGTCGACGACAGCCCGTGGGGGACCCGCCCCGCCGGGTACGGCCAGACCGAGGCCACGGGCATGCTCACCTACAACGCCCTGGGCATCGGGGCCGTGGGCACCAGCGGGCGCCCGTCGCCGCTGGTGCAGGTGCGGATCGTCGACCCCGACGGCGGCGAGGTCCCGGCGGGGGAGACCGGGGAGATCGTGGCCCGGGGCCCCATCGTGACCAGCGGCTACCACGCCCGCCCCGAGCTCAACGCCGAGCGTCGGCGGGGCGGCTGGTGGCACACCGGCGACCTCGGGCGCCGCGAGCCGGACGGCTCGATCACCTTCGTGGCCCCGCTGACCCGCATCGTGAAATCGGCCGCCGAGAACGTCTACCCGGCGGAGGTGGAGGGGTGCCTGGCCCGCCACCCGGCGGTCAAGGAGGCGGCCGTCATCGGCATCCCCGACAAGGTGTGGACCCAGCGGGTGATGGCGGTGGTCGTGCTGAAGGAGGGCGAGCACGCCAGCGCCGAGGACCTCATCGAGCACTGCCGGGCCCACATCGCCTCCTACAAGAAGCCGAGCCTGGTCGAGTTCGTCGACGCCCTGCCCAAGAAGGGCTGGGCCGTCGACTACGACGCCCTCGACGAGCGGTTCGGCGGCGGCGGCTACCCGGGGCTGGGGACGGCACGCTGAGCCCCGCCGACCTGTTCTGGGACCCTTTCGACCGGTCGCTCAAGGACGAGCCGCACGCGGTCTGGCGGCGGCTGCGCGACGAGGCCCCCCTCTACCGCAACGACCAGCACGACTTCTGGGCGCTCAGCCGGTTCACCGACGTCGACGCCGCCCTGCGGGACCCGAAGACCTACAGCTCCTCCCACGGGACGGTGCTCGAGATCATGAGCGAAGACCACATCGGCCAGTCGCTCATGATCTTCCTCGACCCGCCGGACCACACCTACCTGCGGCGCCTGGTCTCCCGGGCCTTCACCCCGCGCCGGGTGGCCGAGCTCGAGGGCGACATCCGGGCCCTCTGCCGGAGCCTGCTCGACGCCGTCGACGGGCGCCAAGGCTTCGACTTCGTCCAGGACTACGGGGCGACGATCCCGGCCGAAGTGATCGCCACCCTGCTGGGGGTCCCCGCCGCCGACCGCCGGGAGGTCCGCCGGCACATCGACGGCTCCTTCCACCTCGAGCCCGATGTGGGCATGGACAACCCGATCGCCGCCGCGGCGTGGGGGTTCCTGATCGAGTACATCACGGCCCAGCTCGAGGAGCGCCGGGACCACCCGAGGGACGACATGCTCAGCGACCTGGTCGGGGCCGAGTACGTCGACGAGGCGGGGGCGGTCCACCGGCTGGGGATGGAGGAGAGCGCCTTCTTCTCCCTCCTGCTCATCAGCGCCGGCACCGAGACGGTGGCCCGGCTGATCGGCTGGGCCGGGCTGCTCCTCGCCGCCCACCCCGACCAGCGGGCCGACCTCGCCGCCGACCCCTCGCTCATCCCCGGCGCCGTAGAGGAGGTCCTGCGCTACGAGGCCCCCTCCCCGGTCCAGGGGCGCTGGACCACGGCCGACGTGACCTTCTACACAACCACGGTCCCGGCCGGGTCCAAGGTCCTGCTCTTGAACGGGTCGGCCGACCGCGACGAGCGGGCCTTTCCCGACGCCGACCGGTTTGACGTGCGCCGGAAGATCGACCGCCACCTGGCCTTCGGCTACGGCGTCCACTTCTGCCTGGGCGCCGCCCTGGCCCGCATGGAGGGCCGGATCGCCTTGGAGGAGATGCTGCGCCGCCACCCGAGCTGGGAGGTCGACCTCGAGGGCGCGGTGGCGCTGCACACCTCCACGGTCCGCGGCTACGAGCGGCTGCCCGTCCACGTCTGATCGCGGAGCCGGCCGCCCGGGGACGGTGCATAAGTGCTTGTATAATGATGCCATGCATCGCACTACCATCATGGCTGACGACGACACGGTCGATCGGTTGAGGAGGCTCGCCGGCGAGCGAGGAGTCTCCCTGGCTACCGTTGTGCGCGAGGCGCTCGAGGAGAAGGCGCTTGCATTTCGCCCGAAGCCGACGAGTCTCGGCTCCGGCCAATCCGGCGTTACGGAGACGGCACAGACGACAGCGTCGAATCGACAGCCTCCCCGGTCGTGGCGCTGATCCTGGACACCGGTCCGCTCTACGCTTCCCTCGACCGGAGCGACCGGGACCACCACCGCTGTCGCCGACTGATCGAGGAGGCGGACGAGCCCCTCATCATTCCGAGCGCGGTCCTTCCCGAGGTGGACTACCTCGTGTCCGAGCGGATGGGCCCGGCGCCGATGCTCGCCTTGCTGCGCGACGTCGATGCCGGTGCCTACCGGGTCGAGGACTTGGTGGCGGAGGACTACGCACGGGTTCTCGAGTTGATGGACCGCTACTCGGACGCAGAAATTGGCTACGTCGACGCCAGTGTCCTCACCGTCGTCGAGCGACTTCGAGAGCCGAAGGTGGCAACCCTTGACCACCGACGTTTCCGCATCGTCCGGTTACGTCACATCGACGCGGTCGAAATGGTCCCTGCCTGATCGCAGTGGCGACCGGTGGCGCGGTCGATCGGCGGTTGGGACGGCATTCCAAAGCGCCGGTATCTCATTCGGCCCTTGAGAACCCCCTGATGGCCAGGACGAAGAAGACCAGGGCGAACGCCACCACGATGGCCAGCTCGACCACGATCGGCAGGCTGTAGCCGAAGAGCGTGACGCCCGTCGGGAAGCGGAGCTGGGCGGCCGCCGACATGTGCTGCTGGGCGAAGACCACCCGCCGCAGCGGGTCGACGGCGTAGGTGAGCGGGTTGATGCGGGTGATCACCGCCAGCCAGGTCGGGAGCCCCTTGATCGGGAAGAGGGCGCCCGAGAGGAACAGCATGGGCATCAGGAGCATCTGCATGACCACCTGGAACCCCTCCATCCGCTGGATGCGGCTGGCCACGAAGACGCCGAAGCAGGTCATGGCCCCGGCCATGAGCAGCTCCAGGCCGATGACTTCGACCACCAGCATCGGGGTGAGGTGGACTCCCACCAGGGGGGCCAGGACCAGCATGATCGTCCCCTGGGCGGCGGCCACCGTGGCCCCGCCGGCCGCCTTGCCGCAGACGAGCGCCGACCGGCTGACCGGGGCCACCAGCATCTCGCGCAGGAAGCCGAACTCGCGGTCCCAGACGATGGAGATGGCCGAGAAGATGGCCGTCATGACCACGCTCATGGCCACCACCCCGGGGAAGACGAACTGGCGGAAGTTGAACCCCCCGGTCGTGCCGACCAGCCCGCTCATGCCGTAGCCGAGGACGAAGAGGAAGAGGACGGGCTGGATGACCCCGCCCAGGATCCGGGTGCGGGTCCGCACGTAGCGCAGCAGCTCGCGCTCCCAGACCATGCCGACGACCCGCAGCTCCTGGGAGAGCCGGGTCTCGCCCGTGGCCCCGGTGGCCGGTCGGGTGGTCGAGAGCGTGGTCACCGGGTCACCGCCGCCGGCCGAACCGGGCCCGCATCCGCATGGGCATGGCCTCGGCGTGGGTTTCGCGGATCTCGCGCCCGGTGTAGTGGAGGAAGACGTCGTCGAGGGTCGGCCGGTGGACCCGGACGGTCTCGACCGCCACCCCGGCCGCCGCCACCAGGGGCCCGACCGCCGCCTCCTCGTCGCGCACCAGCACCCGGAGGCCCTTCTCCGCCTCCTCGACCTGGTAGCCGGCCCGCCGGAGGGCCGCGGCCGCCGCCTCGTCGTCGGCCGTCTCGAAGTCGACGGTGTCGGTCCCGACCGAGGCCTTCAGGTCCTGGGGGGTGCCGAGGGCGATGACCCGGCCGTGGTCGATGATGGCGATCCGGTCGGCGTACTCGGCCTCGTCCATGTAGTGGGTGGTCAAGAAGATGGTGACCCCCTCCTCGGCCCGCAGCCGCAGGACGTCCTCCCACATGAGGGCGCGGGTCTGGGGGTCGAGGCCGATCGTGGGCTCGTCGAGGAAGAGGACCTTGGGGGTGTGCAGCATGCCGCGGGCGATCTCGAGCCGCCGGGCCATGCCGCCCGAGTAGGTGGAGACCAGGTCCCGCCGCCGCTCGGAGAGGGCCACCAGGCCGAGCACCTTGGTGATGCGGGCGTCGACCTGGTCGTGGGGGACGCCGTAGAGGACGGCGTGGAACCGGAGGTTCTCCTCGGCGGTGAGCTGGTCGTCGAGGGTCTGCTCCTGGAAGACCAGCCCGATGTGGCGGCGGACCGTCTTGGCCTGGGTGCCCACGTCGTAGCCGGCGACCGACACCCGGCCCGAGGTCGGCCGGGCCAGGGTGCAGAGCATGTTGATGGTGGTCGACTTGCCGGCCCCGTTGGGGCCGAGGAAGGCGAAGACCTCCCCCTGGGCCACCGAGAAGCTGATCCGGTCCACCGCCACCAGGTCGCCGAACCGCTTGGTGAGCTCGTGCACCTCGACGGCCGGCGGGTCGGGGCCGGCCCCGCCGAGGGCGGGGGGGGAGGGGGCGACGGTGGTCACGGCCGGCCGTGGCGCGCCCGGGGCACCGGTCCGCGCCGCATCGGGTCCTCCCGCTCCATGCCCCCACCCTGACGCCGGCCCCGCGCCCCGGGCTAGGGCCGATGGTCCCTACCACCGCCGGGGCCCCTCGCCCGCCCCCTTGCGCACGGCGGGGCCGGTCGGCTCTGATCGGGGTCGAGCGCGAGGGGAGGGGACGATGGCCCGCAGAGGTGGACGCAGCACCAGGTACGCCGGGAGGGCGGCGGTGGCGGCCCTGGCCGCCCAGTACCTGCCGAGCACGGTCACGCTCGGGCAGTGGACCTCGCTCCAGGCGCTCCCCGGCGACCTCTGCCGCTGGCAGGGCCCCCGTGACGCCCCCAGGGTGGCCCTCACCTTCGACGACGGGCCGAGCCCCGAGGCCACCCCGGCGGTGCTCGACCGGCTGGACGACCTCTCCCTGGTGGCCACGTTCTTCCCCCTCGCCTCGCTGGCCGAGCAGGAGCCCGACCTGGTGGCCGAGGTGGTGCGCCGGGGCCACGCGGTCGGCACCCACGGCTACCGCCACGAGCACCACCTGGCCCGGACCCCACGGTGGGTGGCCGCCGACCTGGCGGCGGCCGACTCGGTGATGGCCGGCCTCGGCCTCCACCCCGTCTGGTACCGCCCGAGCTACGGCCAGGCGACGGGGTCCACCCTCCTGGCCGCCCGCCGCCGTGGGTGGCGGACGGTCCTGTGGTCGGCCTGGGGCCGGGAGTGGACCACCAAGGACCCGACCGAGGTGGCCGGGCGCATCGCCGGCCGCCTGCGGCCGGGAGCGGTCGTCCTCCTCCACGACAACGACGTCTTCGGCACCCCGGGCATGTGGCGGGTGGGCCTCGACTCGCTCGAGCTGGTGGCGGCGGAGCTGGACCGGCGGGGCCTCGAGGCCGTCACCCTGGACACCCTGGTCGGCACGCCGCGCTGACCCCGGCGCCCCCGGCCGGGTCCCGACGGCCGCGGCGCCGCCGGGTGGGTTCGCAGGGGGCGTTGCCCGGGTGGGGCATAGTGGGGGCCGAGCACCGTTGCCCGGAGGGCCGATCGGCCCACCGGCAGGGAGGAGCGACCGATGAGAGCCCTGGGTGGGACGGGGAGATGGGCGGCGGCCGCCGCGCTGGCGGCGGTGCTGGCGGGGTCCGTGCCGGTGGTCGGCGCCGTCCCCGCGGGGGCCGCGTCCGAGGCGTCCACCGTCTGGCTGTGCCGCCCCGGCATGGCCGACGACCCCTGCACGGCCCCCCTCACCACGACCGTGGTGGCGGCCGACGGCCACACGAGCGTCCAGAAGGCAAGTGACAACGCCAAGCCGCCGATCGACTGCTTCTACGTCTACCCGACGGTGAGCAAGCAGACGACGATCAACGCCAACCTCGCCATCGACCCCCAGGAGACGGCGGTGGCCCGGGCCCAGGCCTCGCGCTTCTCGCAGGACTGCCGGGTCTACGCCCCCATGTACCCCCAGCTCACGTCGTACGCCATCGAACACCCGACAATGGTGAGCGCGGCGGACCTCTTGAAGGCCTACGACGCCGTGCTGGCGGCCTGGCAGGACTACCTCGCCCGCTACAACAAGGGACGCGGGGTGGTCGTCATCGGCCACTCGCAGGGCGCCGCCATGCTCATCAACCTCGTCAAGCATGAGATCGACCCCAACCCGTCGGTCCGCAAGCTCCTGGTCTCGGCGATCATCCTCGGCGGCAACGTCATCGTCCCGATCGGCAAGACCGTCGGGGGGAGCTTCCAGAACGTCCCCGCCTGCCAGTCGGCCACCCAGACCGGCTGCGTGGTCGCCTACTCGAGTTTCGACCAGACCCCGCCGACAGATACCCTCTTCGGCAAGGCCGGCACCGGGGTGAGCGAGCTGACCGGCACATCGACGACCACCGGGGTCCAGGTGCTCTGCGTGAACCCCGCCGCCCTCTCGGGCGGTTCTGGGACGCTCGAGCCGTACTTCCCGACGGCCAAGGTGGTCGCCGCCCTGTCGTCGGACTTCTCCCAGGTGCCCAGCTACGCGACGCCCTGGGCCGCCTACCCCGACCTCTACTCGGCCGAGTGCGAGTACCAGAACGGGATCAGCTGGCTCCAGGTGAACGACGTCGCCAAGGCGGGCGACACCCGTGCGGTGGTCACCGAGACGTTGGGCCCGACCTGGGGGCTCCACCTGGTGGACGTGAACATCGCCCTGGGCAACCTGGTCTCCCTCGTCCGTTCCGAGGCCCTCGCCTACGGCCACTGAGCCGCCGGTGACCCCTCAGCTCACGACGACGGCCCGGTACCGCCAAACGCGGGTGCGCCGGGCCCGGCGACGCCAGCTCGGGGAGCGGCCGCCGCCGAGGACGGTCGGGGGGGCGGGGTGGGCGGTCGCCGCCGCTCTGGCGCTGGGCGCCTCGCTCCCGGCGGTCGCCGCGGCGCCCGCCGGGGCCTCGGGCGGGTCGTCCACGGTCTGGCTGTGCCGGCCGGGCATGGCCGACGACCCCTGCACGGCCCCCCTCGCCACCACCGTGGTGGCGGCCGACGGCCGCACCAGCGTCCAGCGGGCAACCGACGCCGCCCACCCGCCGGTCGACTGCTTCTACGTCTACCCGACGGTGAGCGAGCAGTCGACGATCAACGCCAACCTCGACGTCGACCCGGCCGAGACGGCGATGGCCCGCATCCAGGCCTCCCGGTTCTCGCAGGACTGCCGGGTCTACGCCCCCGTCTACCCCCAGCTGACCGACTACGCCGTCGACCACCCGAGACTGGTGACCAAGGCCGCGCTGGACGAGGCCTACGGCGGCGTGCTGGCGGCCTGGCACGACTACCTGGCCCACTACAACATGGGGCGCGGGGTGGTCCTCATCGGACACTCGCAGGGGGCGGCCATGGTGATCCGCCTCATCCGCAGCCAGGTCGACCCCGATCCCTCGGTCAGGAGACGCCTCGTCTCGGCCATCATCCTCGGTGGCAACGTGACCGTTCCGGTCGGCAAGACCGTCGGCGGGAGCTTCCGCCACGTCCCCGCCTGCGGGTCGGCCACCCAGACCGGGTGCGTGGTCGCCTACTCCTCCTTCGACCAGACCCCGCCGACGGACACCCTCTTCGGCAAGCCCGGCGCCGGGGTGAGCGAGCTGACCGGCACAACCGCCACCGCCGGGCTGGAGGTGCTCTGCGTCGACCCGGCCGCCCCCTCGGGCGGATCGGGGACGCTCGAGCCCTACCTGCCGTCGGCCACCGTGGCCGCCCCCGTCGACACACCGGCGTTGGGGGCGCCCGCCGTCGCCACCCCGTGGGCCGCCTACCCCGACCTGTACTCCGCCCGCTGCGAGCACCACGACGGGATCAGCTGGCTGCAGGTGACCGACGTCGCCAAGGCCGGCGACACCCGCCCGGTGGCCACCGAGCTCTACGGCCCGACCTGGGGGCTCCACCCCCTGGACGTGAACCTCGCCCTGGGGAACCTCGTCGCCCTCGTCCGCACCGAGGCCCTCGCCTACGAACACTGACGGGAGCTGCTCGCCCCGGCCGGGTCGAACCCTTGCGCTCAAGGGCACCGCCGTCGGGGCCGGGTGTTCGTGCGGCGAGGATGGGGATGCAGTGGCGGCCGGGACCGTCCTAGCTCACGATGATGTCGAGCACCGCCGAGTACTGCCCTGCGGCCACCCAGGGGGGCACGGCCAGCTTGAGGGTGGCGCCGCACGTCGACCGTCCCTTCCCGCTCCCCGTGCCGGGCGCTTGGCACAGGACGCTGGGCGTTGTCTTCGACAACGCGGCCACGGCCCCGGGCACCACCCCGGCGGCGCTCCCGGCCCCCACCGTCGGGCTCCAGAGCAGGTCGCTCGCCGGGATCTCGTGGTCGACAGGGTCGCCCGGGGCTGTGCCTGTGCTGTTGGCGAAGTTGCCCTGGAGCTGGGCGGTGACCTCCCATGTCCCCTTGCCCGTGTTGTCGTCGACGTGGACGGTGTTGAGCACCCCTGTCGAGGCCTGGAACCGCGGTGTGCCGCTCAGCGTCACCGGGGTCAAGGCGACCGTCGAGGCGTTGGGGTTGGAGCCGGCCGCCGTCTCGCTCACGGTGAGGCCGTTAGGGATCAGGTCCTCGGTCCAGGAGGTCGAGGTGCTGGTGGCGTAGCCGGGGGTGCCGAGGTAGACGGCGGTGATGTGCCGGGTTCCCAGTGTCTCGTAGGTGACCGTGCAGGTGGCCGAGCCCGAGGTGAGGGGCTGGGCCGTGCAGCCGGTGATGGGGCCGCCGCCGTCCTTGAACTCGACCGAACCGCCGGGGACGCCGAGGCTGGGTGCGTCGGCCGTCACCACCGCCCGGTAGGAAACGGGTGTGCCGAGGACCCCCGTGCCGCCCGACGAGGAGACCGTGGTCGAGGTGTCGGCCGGGTTCACGGCGATCGTGGCCCTGGCCGGCGCGTACCCGGTGTCGCCTGTGGTGGCGTCGGTGGCGGTGAGGGCGGCCGACGGGGGTGTGGCCAGGGTGCAGCCGTCGAATGTGGCCGACCCGGCGGACGCCCGGACGCTGGTCCCGCCGGTGCAGGTGATCGGGCTCCCCGAGAGGTCGACCGTGTCGCTTGACCCGGTGCCCGAGTAGGTCCGGTTGCCGTAGGCGTCTTCCACCAGCACGATCAGCGGGAAGGGCTGGCCGACGGTGACCGATGGCGGCGGGGGTGTGAAGGCCAGCTCGGCGGCCGGACCGGCGAGGACTGTGATCGTGGCCCTGGCCGACCTCAGCCCTGTGTCACCGTGGGTGGTGTCGGTCGCCGTGACCGTGTGGCCGCCAACTGTGGTGGGAAGGTGGCAGTCGGTGAAGGTGGCCTGCCCGCCTGCGGCCGGCACCGTTGTGGCGGCGCAGGTGGCCCCGCTGACGGCGATGGTGTCCGTCGACCCCCTCCCGCTCGTCACCAGGTTGCCGTAGGCGTCCTCGACGTGCACGACCAGTGAGACCGTTGTCCCGGCGGTGACGCTCGTGGGGGGCGAGACGAAGACCAGCTGGGCCGGTGTCGACGGGGTCACTGTGACCGTGGCTGTGGCGCCCACTGCGACGGCGAAGTCCCCGCCATCGGAGAGGGTGGCCGCCGCCCTGTACGGCCCCAGTGCCGCTGTGGTTGCGACCTCCACCGAGACAGCGACCGTCGAGAGTGTCGACGTGGCGTTTGCTGTGCAGGTGAGGGTCTTGGCACCGTTGGAGAGCTCGCAGGTCCAGGTGGAGGGGGCGGGGGCCGCTCCGAAGCGCTCGCCTGGCGGCACTGTGACCACGAGCGTGGGGAAGTGGGTCGCGGTACCCGAGACCGAGGGGGAGAGCGTGAGTGTGTAGCTGCTCCCGACCGGGGCGTCTGACGGCGTCCCGGGGGTGGAGAGGGAGAGGACGGGCGCCACGAACTTGTACTCGCCCGAGGCAGTGGCGGTCCCCCCGGCCGTTGTGACCTTCACCGTGACTGTCCCCGTCGCGTGGGCCGCGGTGAACGCCGTGATCTGGGTCGGGCTTGTGACGGTGAAACTGGCCGCCGCTGTCGAGCCGAACGTGACCGCGGTCGCCCCGAAGAGGCCGGTCCCGGTGATGGTCACGGCCGTCCCGCCGGTGGTCGCGCCTGTGGCGGGCGTGAACGACGTGATTGTTGGTGCCGGGGGCACGAACTTGAAGTCCGACGACGATGTCCCCGTGCCGACGGCGTTGGTGACCGAGATCGCCACTGTGCCGGCGGCGTGGGCTTTGGTGACCGCCGTGATCTGGGTCGAGGTTGTGACCGTGTAGCTGGCCGCGGTTGTGGAGCCGAACTTGACCGAGGTGACGCCGGTGAAGTTCGTCCCGGTGATGGTCACTGTCGTGCCGCCGGCAGTGGTCCCCGAGGGCGGCGTGAACGACGTCACGGATGGGGCAACGACCCTGCTGATGTCGTTCCCCGTGAACGTTGCCGAACCTGTCGAGCCGTTCGCGGCCGCCGTGCCGCCCGCACCCGCACCCGACGAGGGGTTGGAACTCGTGGTCGCCGTGACGGTGACCGTGACGCCGCTGACTGTGCTGGAGCTGCGGAAGAAGCTGGATCCTCCGCCGCCCCCTGCGCCGCCGCTCGGTGTGCTTCCACCGGCTCCACCGCCGCCGGCCCAGCCCCCGCCCCCACCCCCGCCGGACGGTCCGTCGCTGCTGTTGCCACCGGTGCCACCGGTGCCCGGACCCGTCCCTGCGGTCGTCGGGCTTCCCTGGGTTCCGGGCCTGTGACCCGCCCCAGGGCCCATGCCGTCCGACGCGCCCAAGCAACCACCGGTGGCGTTGTAGGGGCTGGTCCCTGTCGTCGTCCCGCCCCCGCCCGAGCCGCCTGTCCCCCCGCTGTTTGTGCACGTCCCGGAGTAGGAAGAGCCGGACGCCCCTGTGCTGGCCGTGCCGGAGCTGAAGGTGCCGGCACGGCCGCCCGCGTAGCCGCCGTGGCCCATCAGGCCGCCGCTTCCGGCCCCGCCGCCCCCACCGCCGCCCGAGACGACCAGGTCCGACCCGGTGGACGCCACGATCAGACTGCCGCCGCCGCCGCCGCCACTGGCGTAGTCGTGGCCTGTGGTGTTGGACCCGCCGTCCCCTCCCGCGGCCGGGTCGGTGCAGCCTGTGCCGCACGTTCCCCCGAGCCCGCCGGTCGCCGTGGCGGACGCCATGCCGCCGCCGCCCACGATCACTGTGAGCGTGAGGGCACTTGCGTGGGCCGAAAGGGTGATGACGCCTGTGATCTTGGCTCCCGCGCCACCGGCCCCTCCGAGGTCGGTGCCTGTGGTCGCCCCCCCGCCCCCGCCCCCGCCGACGAGCGTGTAGGTGACGCTCGTCGTCCCGGCCGGGACTGTCAGGACGTACTTCCCCGAAGACGCGAATGTCAGCGTGGCCGGTGTCACCAGCGGTCGCACCCCCTCGGCCCCGGCAGCGTCCGCCCCGACCGCCGGGCCCATCCCGGTCGAGGCCGCCGCCGTGGTGCCGGTGGTGAAGAGGGACCGGATGATGAACGGTCCGTAGGCGACCGGCTGCCCGGCACCCGATGTCCTCGCCCGGCCCGGAGCGGAGGCGGTGCCTGGAGCTGTGGAGGCGTTGAGGTTGATGACCGCCTGGCTGACCCCGCGCTCCCAGTCGGTGGCGGTCAGGGTGACCCCGCCGCCGGCCGGCGCCTTCACCGCGCTGAAGGTGGCCACGCCGGCGACGGCCACGGCGGTGGCGGCGGGTGTGGACGGCTGGCCGCCCCCGCCCGAGAAGGTGAGGCTCACGGCGTCATTGGCGTCAGGCCCGGTGGTGACCAGGTTCCCGTAGCGGTCCTCCACGCGGACGACCGGTTGGGGGCTGAGCGGCGCCCCCGCCTGCCCGGCCTTCGGGGCGTTGGCGAAGACGAGCTTGGCCGCCGGCCCGTTGGTGACCGTCCAGGGGAAGGGGAGCGTGGCGCCGGTCTGGCCCTGGGTGTCGGCGGCCGAGACGGTGACCTCGTAGGTCCCGGCCGTGATGGGGACGCCGGTGACGGCGCCGGTCGAGGGATTGATGGTGAGCCCTGCCGGGAGTCCGCTCGCCGAGTAGGTGAGGCCCAGCCCCGCCGAGTCGGCCCCTGCGATCACGACGTCGGCTGTCGTGCCGGCCGCGGTCGTTTGGGGCCCAGGGGTCACGAAGGAGACGACCGAGAGGTTCCAGATCAGGTTGACTGAGCCGCTCCCGGCGCTCCCTCCGCCGTTCCCGCCGTTGCCGGTGAACGACAGCTCCGGCTGGTAGGCGCTGTAGGCGGCCGAGGAGCCGCCCCCGCCGCCGCCCGATGTGCAACCGCCCCCGCCACCGCCACCCCCGGTGTAGCCGCCGCCACCGCCACCACCCCCGGCCGCGGCCGCACCGCCGTTCCCGCCCGTCGACGCCGACGGGGTGTCGGCGCCGGGGGCGCCGACCGAGGACTTCGTCTTCGAAGCGCCGCCGGGCCCGCCAGCCGTGGCCGTGCCGCCCCCGCCGCCTGTCCCGCCGCCCTTCCCGCCGGAGGCGCCGGCCACCCCGCCGCTCACCGTGGCGGCCACCCCGCCGGTGGCCGAACCGGTCTGGGTGCCGCCCCCGCCCGACCCGCCGCTCCCCGCGGCGCCGGTCGGGGCGGTGCAGGCCAGGCGGCCACCCCCGCCGCCCCCGCCGGCGATCACCACCGGGACGCCGCAGTTCGCCCCGAGACACAGTGCGCTCGCCCCACCGCCCCCGCCGCCCGCCGCGCCGGTGGTCGAGGACCCACCAGCCCCGCCGGCCGCGTAGCCACTGCCCCCGGTGCCCGGAGCTGTCGGGCCGGGCGCTCCGCCGCCGCAGCCGACCTCGGCGGAGACCTGACCGGAGGCGTGGTCGAGGTCGACGGTGCCCGTGGCCTGCCCGCCGCTCCCGCCGTGGGCCTCGCCTGTCGAGCCCCCGCCCCCGGCGCCGGTGACGTCCACGGTGGCGCTCACCGCGCCGAGGGGCGGTGTGGCGGTGACGACGCCACCGCCACAGGCGGGCGTGGCACTCCAGGTGGCGGTGGCCGGCGTCCCGGTGGCCGACTGGTACAGCTCGGAGACCTGGGCGGCGTTCAAGGAGCTGGGCAGGATCGCTACGTCGGCGAGCTGGCCCTTGACGTCATCGTCGGAGGCAGCCGGGTCGTAGCCGATGGCGACCGGGCTTGTCCCGGCCGAGACCGACCCCGAGGCCGGGGCGGTGGCCACGGGGGAGCCGTCGAGGTAGGCGGTCGCCACCGAGCCGTTGTAGGTCCCCACCACCATGTACCACTCCCCGGTGGCCAGGGGCGCTGCCCGTGCCCACGAGGCGGGGAGCCCGTATGTGCGGGTGGTGCCCACCGAGAAGTACCCGCCGCCCGATCGAGGTGTGAGGCCGAGCGAGAACCCTTTGCCGCTCTGCGCGGTGTCGGCGTCGGCGACCAGGGTCTCTGTGGCCCGTGTCGATGTGGCGGGGTTGACCCAGGCCACCACGGTGAGGGCGTGGCCGGTGACGGCGCCTGTCGTCCCGCCGATGGGCGTGGTCACGTGGGTGGCGGTGCCGTCGAACCCGAGAGCGCCGTCGGCGGCCGAGGCGCAGCCCAGGGGCCCGGGGGTGTCGCCGACCGAGGCGGCGTCGGTGACCGTCGCCGTCCGTGAGTTGCCCGAGACGTCCCCGGTCTTTGTGCCCAAGGTGGCGTTCAGGGGGTAGAGGGCGGCCGCCCCGTCGGCCACCAGCTGGGGGTCGACGCAGGCCGGGGTGGTGGTGCCGGAGGAGGAGAGGTAGAGCGACTGGAGCTGGGCGGCGCTCAGGGCGCCGGGTAGGACGGCCACGTCGCCGATCTGGCCATCGAAGTGCTGGTCACCTTTGGCCGGGTCGTCGCCGATCGCGACGTTGGCCGGCCCCGAGACCACGGTGCCCGAGGCCGGGCCGCTGCCGACGGGGACCCCGTCCAGGTACGAGGTGACGGTCGAGCCGTCGTAGGTCCCGGCCACCATGTACCAGGTCCCGGCCGAGAGCTGCTGGTCGAAGGGAGCGATCCCGACCGAGCCGGCGGTCGTGCCCACGTCGAACGTCCCGGTGTCGCCGTTCCCGCCCACGGCGAGGCGGAAGCCCCCCGCTGTGCCGGCGCCCGTGTCGGCGTCGGCCACCACCGCCGCTGTCCCCGCCCCCGCACTGAAGGCGGCCGCCTTCACCCAGGCGACCACGGTCAGGGTGGCCCCGGTGACCGCCGCTGTCCTCCCGCTGATCGCCGTAGTGACCGTGGTCGAGCTGCCGTTGAAGTTGAGGGTTCCGAAGCTCGGTGCGCAGCCGAACGGCCCGGGGGTGACGTCGTAGCCGGCGGCGTCAGTGATCTGGCCCGTCTTGTGGTTGCCGCTGACGTCGAGCGCGGCAGACCCCGACGGATCGTCCAGCGGGTAGACGGCGGTCGCCCCGTCGCCGACGAGGGCCGCGTCGACGCAGGTCGGCTCCTCCGAGGCCGCCGAGCGCCCCTGGGGCGCCGACACCGAGGCGATCGCCACCCCGAAGATCCCCAACAAGGTGGCGAGCGCGAGAAGCGTCCGGACGAGCCGCTGGGTGCGGGTTGGCTGGCCGGGCCGTCTGGGCCGCAGCGGCGGCGCGTGGAGGCCGCGGGCGGCGCGCCGGGCCGCGGCGCGCCGCCGCCGCCGCCGGCCGCGTGGGGGCGGTCCGGCAGGTCGCGTCGCGGTCACGCGGGGCGCGGGCCGGCCCTCTTCGGTGTGGCGGTGTCCGATCACCGTGCGCTCAGAACTCGTTCCTTGGGGGCCGCGGGGTCGCCGGGTTGGCCGATCCCGCGGGGATCGGCCAACACCGGCTGTGCAGGGCCTCGGTGCTAACCATGTCGCACCCTGCATGCAACCCCGCAGCCACCGTCGCCGGTGCGGGGTGCCTCGATGGCTTCATCCACCGTCGCCGACACGTCCCCCTCCGCCTCAATCCGAAACAGCCAGCCTAGCCGTCGGCGCCCGCCCCGACCAGGGGAGATCCTTCGCCGCGTCAGGTCCCGCGGACCAGGCCGGCGGGTGCCGAGTCGAGCGTGGAGAGGATCGCCTCGGCCAGTGCACGGGCCGCCGCCGGGTCGAGCTCGACGGCGACCCGGGCCGAGGGGCCGCGCCCGGGGTTCAAGAAGTCGAGGTTCAAGGTGTGGTCGGCCGGGGCGTGGACCGGGTGGTCGAGGTAGACGGTGGCGTCGGTGACCGGGAACCACCCCTGGGGCCCCTTGCCGCTGCCCCGCACCGGGACCGTCTGGGTCTGGTAGGTGCACATGGTCCCTCCTCAGCCGGCCAGGTGCCGGGCGTAGAAGTCGAAGATGCGGGCCCAGCCCTCGGTGGCCGCCTCGGGGCGGTAGCTGGGCCGGTCGGTGGCGAAGAACCCGTGGCCCGCCCCCTCGCAGGTGTGGAACTCGTACTCCTTGCCCGCGGCAGCGAGGGCCCGCTCGAGCTCGGCCGTCTGCCCGGGGGAGGGGTACTGGTCCTCGGCCCCGAAGAGGCCCAACAGCGGGCACGCGAGCTGCGGTGCCAGGTGCACGAGCGGCCCGACCCTCATCGCCAGCCCTTCGGGGGGCGACCCCACGACGAACGCCCCGTAGCAGTCGACCGCGGCCTGGAGCGGCAGGCTGCAGGCGGCCAGGAACGACTGGCGGCCGCCCGAGCAGTACCCGATGGTGCCGACCCGGCCGTTGGAACCCGGGAGGGAGCGCAGGTGGACGGCCGCTCCTGCGACGTCGCCGACGAGCTGGTCGTCGGGGATCCCGCCCTTGGCCCGGGCCGCCGCCGCGGCGTCGTCGGGGCTCACCTCGAACCCCTCGCGGCTGTAGAGGTTCGGGCACAGGGCCAGGTAGCCGTGTGCGGCGAACCGCCGGGTGATCTCCTTGGTGGCCTCGTCGTAGCCCGGCATGTGGTGGATCACCACCACCCCCCCGCGGGGGCCGCCGTCGAGCGGCTGGGCCAGGTAGCCCTCCAGCTCGTCGCCGTCGTGGCCTTCGAAGCGGATGGTCTCCGCCCGCATCGCGTCGCCCATGGGGCCGTTCCTTCCGTTTGTCTCTGCGGCATGAGTCCGTTTCCGGGCCCGTGCCACGATAGGGCGGTCGGCGCTTCACTGATCTCCAGCGAGCGGCGGGCGACCCCTCCCACCTGGGAGGTCGCAGCCCGGCACCGCCCGGGGCGAGTAACGTCGTGGCCCGGGGGGCCGCCCGGCGGGGTGGTGAGGTGCCCACGGCCGACCACCCAGAGCATCTCGGAAGATCCCAGGGAGACGGAGATGGGGCGTTGCCAATGACATCGCGCCGGCACCGCCCGCCCGGCCGCGCCCACCGTCCGGCTGCGGCCGTCCTCACCCTGGCCGTCCTGACGCTCGCCTCCACGGCGTGCCTGGGGATCCTCGGTGGCGGCGCCGGGGCGGTCACGCCGCGCGGCCTTGCCGACAACCCGTCCGCCCGGCTGGTCGCCACATCCCCCCCGACCGTCATCGCGTCCCCGACAACGGCGAGTGCGCCGGACGCGGTCACACTGTCGGTTGCCAATTTCGACCCGACAGGGTCGTCGGTGACATGCCACTTCACCAGCGGCAGCCCGGCCACCTCCCGCAGGCTCAGGGTGGCGCACACCGGTGCGGCCTCCGGCACCATCCCCCTCACCCCGACCGACGCCGTGGGGACAAACCCGATCGTCTGCACCCAGACGTCGCACACCGACGCGGTGCTGACCGCCTCGGCCGCGTTCGCCGTCACCACCGTCGAGCCCACATGCTCGGTGTCCACCACCCCGCCCACATGCGGGGTCGGCCAGGTCGTCGGGACCAGAGTCAACGGCACCGACCTCACCCTCGACGAAGTGTTGAACTCCACCCCCAACGCCACCGGCGGGGTCAACCCCACAAGCCAGAACGTGGCGTTCTCCAAGGTGACGTTGGGGAACCAGGCCACAGACCCCGCCTGCCGGACACCGCACGCCACCGGGATCTGCAGCACAGACGGGTTCGTCGCCGCCAACGCCCACCTCAACACGGTGGTGGTGGACAACGACCTGGGCGACCTGGCCGGCTGGGACGTGACCGGCCAGATGACCTCGGACTTCGAGGGGCCGACAGTGGGGCGTGACCACACCATCCCGGCCGACTACCTCACGTGGGTCCCCCGGGTGAGTCCCGAGTCGACACACAGCTGCGTCTCACTGGGCCCGACAACAGCCCCGGTACAGGCCTGCGGCCCCTCCGACGTGGCGAGTGAGGTCAGCGCCGGTCCGATCCAGACCCTCTCCACCTCGAGGCCCGCCGTCCTCTGCCAGGCCGCCCCCGGGGGGGGCGGTGGAGGGACGAAGTGCACAGCCGAGCTCGTCTTGGCCGTTCCGCCGTACGTCGTGGCCGGCCGGTACACGGCGACGATCGACATCGTCGTCAGCTAGGTGCGCCGCCGTCGGGTACCGCCGGCCCCCCGGGCCGCCGCCGGCCCAGGGCGGCGCCGTCGTGTCGTGCCCCCGTGCGTCGGTCCAACCCCATGACGCCGGCTGGCGCCGGGCGCACGCGGCTGGCGGCGCTGGCCGCCCCGTTCCTGCTCGGGTTGGCGGTCCTGGTGGCGGTCGGGGTCCCGGCCCCTGCGGCCACGGCGGCCTCCAACGGCGCCTTCTCGATCTTCCCCTACCGCGCCCCGGGCTCGACCGGCCCCGGCCGCCCGCTCTTCGACTTCAGCCTGAAGGCGGGCCACGAGGCCCGTGACGCCTTCACCCTGGCCAACGACTCCCCCCAACCCCTGGAGTTCGACATCTACCCGGCCGACGCCTACGACATCACCGCCGGCGGGGGGTTCGCCCTCCGGGGCTACGGGCAGAAGAACGTCGAGGTGGGGTCGTGGATCACGCTCCCCAAGTCCCTGTCGAGCACCTACCGGCTGGCCGCCGACACCCAGGTCACCATCCCCTTCACCGTCTCGGTCCCCGCCGACGCCACCCCCGGTGACCACGCCGGGGGGATCGTGGCGCTGGAGGCCAGCCCGTCGAACGGTGCGGGGTCCGGGGTGCACTTCTCGGTCCGCCAGGGGGTGGGCGTACGGGTGTACCTCCACGTGCTGGGGCGGGTCCATCCACGCCTCGTGGTGGAGGACCTGAAGAGCGACGCCTCGGTGCCCCCCGGTGCCTTCCTCACCGGCTCCAGCAGGGCCGGCGTGACCTTCGACGTGGTCGACACCGGCAACACGATCTACCCGTCCGTCTCGGTCCGGGCCTTCGCCACGAACGTCTTCGGGCAGAAGGTGCGGACCTTCCGCACCGTGCACCTGGCCGCGGTGCTCCCCGGGAGCCGGGAGGCCATCACCGAGCCCGAGTGGTCGCCGCTCCCGTTGGCCGGCCCGGTCACCGTCCACGTCCAGCTGGTGGCCACAAGGGTCGACCACAAGTACACGTCGAGCTTCTGGGTGGTGCCGTGGCTGCTGATCGCCATGGTGCTGGTGGTCCTGGTCGCACTGGCCGCCGTGCTCCGGCGGCGCCGGAAGGCCCGTCCCCGCCATGCCAGGGGCGGCCACGCCGAGCCCCCAGCACAGGAGCCAGGGGACGCCACGACGTCGGCCACCGAAGCCGAGGAGAGCCCCGAAGAACCATGACCCCCCACGTCCAGGGAACGGGCGCCCCCCGGAGGCATGCCGGCGGGGGAGCGGGCGGTCGGCGTCCGCCGAAAAAGGGGGGACGACCTGGCTCGGGACCGGGTCGTGGCGATGGAGCGGGCCGGGCGGGCAGCGGCCTTCGGGGCTGCCCCCCGTGTTGCCGCCTGGGTGCGCGTCGGTCGAGGTGGTCGAGCGCGGCGAGGTGGTGCGCCAGCGCGACCACGTCGACCCGAGCGCCATCGAGCGCCATAGCGCAGCGGTGTTCGAGGCGGAGCCCGACAAAGAGGAGGGGGCGACCGAGGAGCTCGCCGGTGGTGTCCGCAGCCGCCAGAACTTCGGGCGCTGCTGGCGAAGCCACACCCGAAACCGGGGACGGACCGCGCGGCGGGCGAAAGGGCCGAAAGTGGGCCGCGGCCCCACTGATCGGTTGACTCCCATGGGCCGGGGGACTACCGTGAACTGGGCATCTAGCCCTTTTCTCGGCGGGTCTGGTCGGGCAACTGGCAGGTCTACGGGATCTTTTGCGTATCTACCAGCTCTCTCGGCGCGGAACGGCGGGGTGATCGTGCACAAGGCGACGAGCGGTCACGAGATTGTCGACGGTCTGGGCGAGATCATCGGGCCGGTGCCAGGAGTCGATGGGGTGGTCGTCCGTGGCACTTCGCGTCGGCACCCCAACCGGTTGGCCGGCCGGCGTCGGCGCCGCGTCCACGCCGGCTCCAGCGCTGACCGCTCCGCACACCCGCAGTCGGTGGTGACCGCCAGCTCGCTCACCAGCGGCCCGACCACCGGAGGCGCCGAGGTGACCGTCGGCGGACCGTGGAGCACCTGGGGCACCGACGGGTCCTCCTGCACCGGCCGATGCCAGGGATCCCACAATGGTCGGGTCCAGCAGGCGACCGGTGCCCCCCGCCCCGACACTCGAGCCGCAAAGACGCCGGTCACCGTCGCCGGCACCTCCGGCGCGGCGACCGCCAACGTCGGCCCGGCGTCGGCGACGCCGGTCGTCGTTGCCGACATCCACACCGCGGCGAGGGCGCCGGCGCGCACCGGCAGGGCCACCCGCAAGGGTGCGGCGACCCGCCCCAGCGACGAGGGGCAGCGCACCCACGGCGGGCGCCACCTGAGCTCCTGCGCGCACGGCGAGCACTCCCCGGATCCCTCCGAGCAGGGGACGGAAGGGGAGTGGTCCATGGTGGGCACTTCGGGGCAGGTGGTCGCATGAGGCCGCGAGACGGTCGTCGACGCAGCGCAGTGTGGGGCGGAGGCCTTTGCGTGTTGGCCGGCTGTGTTCTTGCCGTGGGGTGCGGATCGGGGGTCGCCGCCGCTTCGGGCAAGGGCAGCGGGAAGGCGAACGGGTCCGACGTGGCCACCGCCCGTCACCTCAACGTGACCGCGGCAGCCATCCCCGGATCGTGGAAGAAGGAGCCCCAGGGGACCGCCAAGGACGTAGTGCGCTCGTCGTTCGACTCGTGCCTGTCAACGAAGGGAAAGCCCCGACCCCCCGTGGCTGCTGCCACCTCCTCGACCTTCTTGAATGCGTCCGACGGGCGGGAGGTGAGCTCACAGGTCCAGGTGTTCAAGTCGGCCGGCGCAGCGAGTGCCGCGGCGACCAAGGCAGGAGGCGCCGCCTTCGGCCATTGCCTCTCCAAGACCGTGCGCGCCGACCTGCCGGCCACGCTCACAGGTCAGACCAAGCTCCAGCGCATCAGGGTCACCGCCGGCGGCGTGCCGGCCATGAAGTCCGGCGAGTTCTCCCAGCGGATCGAAACGGTCATCGTCTACAAGCTGCCCAGCGGGAAGACCGCGGGGACCACGGCGTTCATCGACCTGGTCGGCTTCGCCCACCAGACCGCATTCGTCGCGGTGGAGTTCGAGAGCCTCGGCTCGGCGCCGCCCAAGTCCCTCGAGTCCGCCACCTTGGCGTCGCTGCGGAGCCGGGCAGCCGGCGCCGGCTGAGCCGGTCGCGCCGGCACGGCTCGGCTGGTGTCGCGGACGACCGGGCAAAACCCTGGTGACCTGGGGTCTTGACGATCTCAAACGCTCGATTGACTCCTGGGGAGGAATTCGTTACCTTATGACCCAGGCGTGACCAGCGAGCGGAGCGCGCGCAGGTGATCACAAGCCGACACCATGCGGTGGCGGGAACGGGAATAGGGGGCGGACAATGTCGAAGTCATCAGCTGTGAGGATCGGCGCGGCGCGCACATCCGACGGCAGAGGCCGTAGGGGAGGTCCGGTGCGGCGGTTCCTGCTGAGCGTCATGGCGGCGGTGCTGTGTCTGGGGACCCTGGCGACCGCGCTCACCGCGCTGGAGCTGACGACGGCGGCTGTCCCCGCGGGAGCCAGCACAGCCCCTGTCCACAACTCGTTGGAATGTCACCTCACCATCACGGGGACGGAGAACAGGACAACAGCCACCACATTCGACATCACAGTCGCGTCGACCGTGACGCCCAAGACAGTGCATGTGGGGACAACATTCCAAATCACATTCGTCGACAAGACAACCATCGCAGTCCCGAAGTCGGAGACAGGCGCGACAGTCAAGAGCTTCGGGACAATCGAGTTCCGGCTCTACACCCCGGCCGGCACCACGCTCAAGTCGGTCACAATCATCACACACGGCTACACGTTCCCCCCCGGAGACAAGACAATTCCGGCAGACCACAAAGCCATCTCGACGTCCGTCACAATCGTCTCCGACGCCAACTCCCCCAGTGGCAAGGCGATCCTGCTGAAGGTGGCGACAAAGTTCACCTCGGTGCCGGTCACAGTCTCCCTCCCGACGCTCGCGATCAAGCTGAAGGCCACCGCCCCGACCTCCGACTCCCTCGGGTACGGCTTCATCACAGCACAGCCGACCGGTGGCGCCTCCACGTCGGCGGACCCGGCCATTGCCTTCGAGGTGACAGTCACCGAGAGCATCGCAAGCGAGAAGGTGGCGTCCAACTGCTGGCCTAGCCCCCACCCCCAGCCGGCTCTGGCCGCCGCTCACGTCATCGACACAACCCCGCCGGCCATCACCATCGCCGCCCCGGGGGCCACAAGCAAGGTCGTGAAGGGCTCCAAGGTCCACTCCGCCTTCGGCTGCGTCGACCCTCCCGTCTACGGGGACGGCCTGCAGTACTGCAGGGGGACAGCCACAGGGCACCCGATCACCAGCGGGACACTCGTCACAACCACAGTCCTCGGTTCCCACTACCTCAAGGTGACATCCGAGAACAATTCGACAGTCAAGAGCTCGAAGACCGCTCACTACACAGTCATCCTCCCGCCGTACAACCTGGTCCCACCGACGGTCACGATCAACTCGCCGGTCAACAACGCCCAGTACATCGCGGGCTCCACAGTGAAGGCGTCCTTCTCGTGCGCCTCCTCCACAACAACGATCGCATCCTGCACCGGCACAGTCGCCTCGGGGAGCCCGATCTCCACGACCGTGGGCTACCACACGTTCACGGTGACGGCGACGGACCGCCGGGGGAACACCGCCACGAAGAGCATCGGCTACTACGTCCGCGTGTCCAACACCCCGACCGCAACGACGTCGGGCGACAAGATCGTGACAGCGACCGTGAGCGCCGGGTCCAACGACAGCTGCGGGCTGGGGCACAACTACTACTCCACGTTCCTCGATGGTCTCTCCACCACGCTGCACACATGCCCGACCGGGAACCACAGCCCCGAGACGACCTGGAAGGTGACGGCCCCCGGGGCCAACGGCGGCCAGCTGGTGGTCGGTGACCACATCACAGTCCAAGAGCAGATCTACAAGCCCGGCTACCACGCCGCATCGGGCACAGGCGGCTACGACTCCGGCCCCTACAAGGAGACACTGTCCGTGACGGCCCCGACCGGGACCAAGTTGGTGGGCAAGGTGACCACCTCGAAGACCGGCCTCCCTTCGGCCACCTACGGGGGCACGGCCAGCGCCACGACAGCGGCGGCCTGCAACTACACCAACTCCGCCAGCCTCACCGAGGGCACCTCCGCCTGCAACACGACGACCGGCAACATCGCCTCGACCACCGTCGCGGCAGCCGGTAGCACCACGGTCGGCACCTACGGGTCGACCACGGTCGGCACCTACGGGTCCACCACCATCGGCGCCTACGGGTCCACCACGGTCGGCGCCTATGGCTCGACCACCGTCAACACCCTGTTCTCGACCAAGATCAAGTCGACAACAAATGGCAAGAAGATCAAGACAATCACCACGATGCACATCACATCCGACAGCGGCTCGCCGTCGTCGGGTCACCTCGAGGTGGTCACGAACAAGGGCATCGAGGTCATGGCCTACACCGGTCACGCCTCGACCACCTTCACCGGGGTCTCCGTCTTCACCGGCAGCACAGGCACAGCGACCGTGTCCACCGGCGCCGTCGTCCAACAGCCGCTGGCAGTGAGTCACCTCACGGTGCTGCCGATCTCCTCGGTGACCGGGTTCCAGACCACCGCCGGCGGCACAGTGACCGTTGCCACCACATCGGGTACGGCCGTGTTCAAATACACGAGCGACTCGACCAGCAACACAACGTGCGGTACCAACCCGTGCTTCACCACCCTGACGCTCCTCAGCGGTTCGGGGAAGATCGCCAAGGGGAACGCCGTCACCCAGGTCGAGCACACAATCGGGACAAACGTGACCCTGCACGCCGCCGCCGACTCCGGGTTCACCTCGACCGGCACACTCCACGTGGCCACGAGCCTGGGCACCGCGGTCGTGAGCTACACCAGTGACTCCACCACGGCCGCCACATGCGGCTCGGCTGCCTGCTTCAAGGGGATCACCTGGAAGAGCGGGGCGAAGGGCATCCCGACCGTCAGCACCGGGGCGATCACGCAGGTGGTGCCGAACGAGAAGACATTCACCGGCGCAGCCACGCCGGTCCTCCACGCCGCGGCCGACTCCGGCTTCACCAGCGCCGGCACACTCCTGGTTCGTACGAGCCTCGGGACCACAGCCGTGATGAGCTACACCGCTGACTCGACCTCAACTGCCACCTGCGGCTCGGCCGCCTGCTTCACCGGGGTCACCTGGAAGAGCGGCGGGACAAAGATCGTCACAGTGCCGACGCCGAACCCGACATACAACAAGACAGTCGGCGGGCACACGACAACCACAGCGACGAAGCCCAACCCGACATTCGGCAAGACAGTCGGCGGGCACACGACAACCACAGCGACGAAGCCGAACCCGACATTCGGCAAGACAGTGGGTGGGTACGTTACATCGACACCCACAAGCCCGACATTCGGCAACACCGTCGGCGGGCACACGACAACCACAGCGACGATTCCGAACCCGACATTCGGCAACACCGTCGGCGGGCACACGACAACCACAGCGACGATTCCGAACCCGACATTCGGCAAGACGGTCGGTGGGCACACGACAACCACAGCGACGAAGCCGAACCCGACATTCGGCAATACGGTCGGTGGGCACACGACAACCACAGCGACGAAGCCGAACCCGACATTCGGCAAGACCGTCGGTGGGCACATCACAACGAAGAAGACAATTACAGTGCCGACCCTTGAGTACGGGAACGTGACAGCCGGCGGGGCCATCACCCAGCTGGTGCCCGAGGCCAAGACATTCACCGGCGCGGCCACCCCGGTCCTGCACGCAGCGGCCGACACCGGGTTCACCTCGTCCGGCAGGCTCACCGTGGCCACCAGCAAGGGGAACGTGGTCCTCAGCTACACCGGAGACTCGACCACCGCCGCCACCTGCGGCTCGGCCGCGTGCTTCACCGGCGTCACCTACGTGAGCGGCGGCACATCGGGCACCGGAACGGTCACCGCGGCCGGGGCCATCACCCAGCTGGTGCCCGAGGCCAAGACATTCACCGGCGCGGCCACCCCGGTCCTGCACGCCGCGGCCGACACCGGGTTCAGCTCGTCCGGCAGGCTCACCGTGGCCACCAGCAAGGGCACAGTGGTCCTCAGCTACACCGGTGACTCGACCACGGCCGCCACCTGCGGCTCGGCCGCCTGCTTCACCGGCGTCACCTACCTGAGCGGCGGGACATCGGGCACGGGCACAGTGTCCGCTTCCGGTGCCATCAAGCAGACCGTGCCGACGGTGACATCGTTCACCGGGAGCGGGGTCCTCCACGCCGCGGCCGACACCGGCTTCAAGGGCTCCGGTACCCTCAGGGTGGCCACGAGCGCCGGCACAGCGACCGTGACCTACACCTCGGACTCGACCACGGCCGCCACATGCGGCTCGGCCGCCTGCTTCAAGGGCGTGACCTGGGTCAGCGGCGGGGCCGGCGGTCTGGTGAACACGAGCGGTACCATCACCCAGACCCTCTCCACAGTCTCCTCGTTCACGGGGAGCGGAACATTCGGCGTCGCCTCTACGAGCGGGTTCACGACCCCGGGGCTGGTCTCCGTGGCCACCTCGAACGGGACCGCGTGGCTGCGCTTCACCGGCACCTCCGGCTCGAACCTGACCGGGGTCACCGATGAGAGCGGGACGGTGGGCACCCTCACCCCCGGTGGCGCCGTGACGCAAGGTGGACCTGGGGGGAACAATTACCAGTACGTGACCACCACGACCTCCAACGTGGCGGTCACAGCCCTCGCCACAGCCCTCGCGACAGTCACAAGGCAATCGACAGTCACACACCAGGCGACACCGGGCGGCACACTGGTCCTGGCCGCAGTCACGTACTTGTCGCCATCGGGGACGGTGCAGGTGGTCACGACGACAGGCGTCGCCACGCTCTCCTACACCTCGATCTCGGGCACGACGCTCAAGGGCGTGAACAAGGTGTCAGGAGCGGGCGGACACATCTACTCAGGGGCGTACGTTGCCCAGCCGACCCAGTCGCCGATCAAGGGTGCCGTCAAGGTAGCCGGGACCTCGGTCAGCGGGTACACATGGGCCGTCACAGTCACAGGAAAGTCGACATTCGCCATTCAGTGGGACGGCAGCTCCTGCCAGACCACAGCCGGTACACCCAAGCCGAGCGGAGACAATCCTTGTGGGACCAACGCCGACGAGCTGTACGGCATGGACGGCACGTACATCTACGTGAAGTACACGCTCGTCGTGACGGCCACCGGAACGATCACACTCCCGGGGATCTCAGGGGTCGCCGCGGATCAGCACGACTACCAGCAGGGCACAGGGGTCTTCACGACAGCGAAGAAGTGGGGTACCACAACCTTCAACAGCAAGGCGATCACAAAGCCCGCCATCAGCTGGACCGCAGTCGACCCCAACCCGCCGGTCGCCACCCTGTCGACGCCGTCCCAGGGTGCCGTCTACTCGTACGGCCAGACAGTCAAGGCGACATACACCTGCTCGGATCCGTCCGGCGGTGTGACCATCTCGTCGTGCACCGGTGTGGAAACAACAACGCCGGTGGCGAACGGGGCGACGCTCACAACGCACGCTCTCGTGACCAACGAGATCCACAGGTTCAAGGTGACGGCCACCAACAGTGAGGGCTACACGTCGACGTCGTACAGCAGCTTCACCGTCCTGGCCAGCCCGCCGGTGCTCGCCACACAGGCCCCCTTCACCGTGACATCGGGCGGATCGGTCACAGTGCCGTTCAACTACTCGGGGACCTACCCGGCGACACATTCGACCGAGAAGATCGTGTCCACACCGAGCCACGGGACGGCGACGATCCAGCCGAC
>Ga0181536_10001386_pt1 | contig 28580 bp, 21 predicted proteins | sample PEATcosm2014_Bin_41_FD_121105 | JGI IMG/M metagenome (GOLD analysis project Ga0181536, IMG submission 121105) | Peatland microbial communities from MTU Mesocosm Facility, Houghton, MI, USA - PEATcosm2014_Bin17_60_metaG | ecosystem: Environmental > Terrestrial > Soil > Wetlands > Peat | place...
CGGCAGGGGGAGCGGTTTAGTTCAACACGTTTTACGCTCACCGGCGCGGATTCCCGCTGCGGAATCCCCCCGGAAGGCTCCGTACGCCGCGCCGGCAAACGTAAAACGCTGTACGTTATCATGCGTGAGATTCTCGTCGCCAAACAAAAGGCTTTGCGCAGATAGCAGAGCACGCACTCCCCGATATAGCGCCCCAATAGGCTACCGTATCCCTCCCGCGAAAGAGGCGCAACCGCCACGAACGCTCGCCTCCAGCGAGGTCCACCGGGCTTCCAGTTGTACGAAACTGGCCCTTTACAAACGTTCGCATCGACTCACGCCGTGAGTGCGCGGCCGCCAATCACGCCCCCGTCCGTTTGCGGATCGCCGCCGCCTGCCTGAGCACGGTCCGTGCCCGTTCCACCACGGGAACGTCGATCATCGCACCCTCGAACTGCACGGCGCCCAGGCCTTTCGCGTAAGCGTCGTCATACGCGGCCACCATCTGCTCCGCGCGGGCGACTTCGGCGGGTGGCGGGGAAAACTCCTCGTTCAACACTGGCACTTGCAGCGGATGGATCGCGCTGGCGCCGACAAAGCCCAGGCGGCGGGAACGGCGAACGATTGCGCGGAAGGCGTCCTGGTCGCGGAAATCGGCGATCGAGCCGACGAAGCCCATCGGCATCACGCCGGCGGCGCGGGCGGCGAACAGCATGTGCTGCTTGGGATAGAACAGCGCCTCGGGCTCGGACTGCATGCCGGCATCGGCGGCGAAATCCTCAGATGCCAGGCTGAGGGAAACGATGCGCGGATGGCATTTGGCGATCTCTGCCATGCGGAAGAAGCCGCGCGTGGTCTCGACCAGAACGGCGAATTTTATCGATCCGGCGGGCAGATTTCGTTCTGTTTCCAGTTCGTCGACCATCTCGGCGACCGCGAGGACGTGCTCCGGGCTGTCGACCTTGGTCAGCATCAACGCGGCAACGCCCGGGATCACGGCGGCCTCGACGTCGCGCACCAGCATCCGCCAGGGCCGGTTGACGCGGACCAGCACGTCGGCGCCATTGCGTGACACATGCGGAATGGCATCGGCGATCAGCGTGCGGGCAACATCCTTCTGCGAGGGAGCGACTGCGTCCTCCAGGTCCAGGATGATGCCGTCCGCGCCGCGGTCGGCACCGGTCTTCACGAATTTATCGACGTTGACCGGAACGAACAGCAATGAACGCCAAACCGGCAGATCTTCGCGCATGAGGTTTTCCTCCGTGGTCCGACGACAGCGGGCCATTCAATTTAACAATGTGCGGCGAGAGATGGCCGGGTCAAGCCCGGCCATGACGGGGAGAGAGCGCCGGCGATGACGGGGACAGGGCACCGGCGATGACGGGGACAGGGCGCCGGCGATGACGGGGACAGGGCGCCGGCGATGACGGGGGGAGAGCGCCGGCGATGACGGGGACAGGGCGCCGGCCATGACGGGGGAGAGCGCCGGCGATGACGGGGGGAGAGCGCCGGCCATCACGGGGACAGGGCGCCGGCAATGACGACGGCGTGGGGGATCAGGCCTCCTTGATCACACCATCGGCGGCCAGCGCATCGATTCGCGCCACGCCGACGCCAATGGATTCGAGAATGGACCGTGAGTGCTGACCCAGATTGGGTGCCGGCGAGCGAAACCGGCCAGGAGTTTCCGACAGCCGCGGAATGATGTTGTGCATCAGCACCGAGCCGGCTTCCTCGTCCGGCGCCTCGACCAACACGCCGCGGCCGTGGACATGCGGGTCCTCGAGCAACTGGTCGATTTCATAGACCGGGTTGGCGGTGACCTCGGCGGCTTCGAAGATCGCCATATTCTCAGCCAGCGTCCGCGCGGCGATGAACTCGCCGACCGCGGAGTCGCAGGCATCGATGTTGCGCACCCGATCCGTGTTGGTGCGGAACCGGGGATCGTCGATCATCTCCGGTTTGCCGATGGCGCGGAACACGCGCTCCGCCATCGCCTGGATCGAAGCGGAGATCGCGATGAAACGGTTATCGCTCGTCTCGTAGACATTGCGCGGCGAGGTGGTCAGCGACCGGCTGCCGGTCCGCCGCGGCTTCTGGCCGCTGACCTTATAGATCGCCGCGTCCGGTCCCAAAACGGAAATCATCGGCTCCAGCAACGGCAGATCGATCACCTGGCCCTTGCCGCCGCGCTCCACCACCCGCAGCGCGACCATGATCGCATAGGCCCCGTAAAGCCCCGAGATCATATCGGCCATCGCCAGCGGCGGCAGCACGGGCGGGCGATCCTCGAAGCCGTTTTTCGAGGCGAACCCTGACATCGCCTCGACCAACGTTCCGAAACCAGGACGATCGCGATAGGGGCCGTCCTGCCCGAACCCGGTGATCCGCACGATGATCAACCGCGGATTGCGCTTATGCAGCTCATCCGGCCCAAACCCCATTTCCTCCAGCGTTCCTGGGCGGAAATTCTCGATCAGCACATCGGATTTCGCCAGCAACTCGTGCAGCACGTCCTTCCCCGCCGGAGGCCGCAAATTCAGCGCGAGGCTTTTTTTGTTGCGGGCATAGACCTTCCAGTACAGCGACAGGCCGTTGATCCGCCAGGCCCGCAACGGGTCGCCGACTTTCGGGTCCTCGATCTTGATCACCTCGGCGCCCTGATCGGCGAGTTGCAGACTCACCATATTGCCGGCGACCAGGCGCGACAGGTCGACCACCCGAAGGCCGGACAGCGGCACGGGCGCGGTGGGGTCGAATTCAACGCGTGGGATCATCTTGCAAGCTCTCCCGGACGCGCTATCACTGCGACAGACACTGGTGGCCCGCAAGGGCTGAAACGGGAATCGCCGAGGGTCAACAACCCCAAGGCGGCCGCCCCCGCGACTGTAGCGACGAGTCCGGGCTCAATCATGCCATTGCCGAAAGGTGAGAAGGCGAGCCCGGACAAAGACTCGTGAGCCAGGAGACCGGCCTGTGTCGAGATCGCGCGCGTGCCAATGGGGCGGGGTGCACCCATGGCGCCGGGGAGAAACCCGGATGCGGGAGATCGGCTCAGAACCGATGGAGGCCCCGCATGCGTGCGACATTCGCGCTGCTGGCGATGATCTTTATGACCCAATCCGCGACCGCCCAAACCGCGGTGACAATCCCCGAGACCGTCGTGACCGCGACCCGAACCCCACTGCCGGTGGAGGATATTCCCGCCGGCGTGACCGTGCTCGATCGTCAGGCGATCGACGCCAGCGGCGCCACGACCCTGGGCGATGTGCTGGCCACCGTTCCCGGCTTGCATGTCAGCCCCTCGGGCGGGCCAGGAGGGCAGGCCAGCGTGTTCATGCGGGGTACCAACTCGGCGCATGTGCTGGTGTTGCGCGATGGAATGCCGATCAACGACGGCTCCGATCCATCCGACGCGTTCAATTTCGGGATCGATACGTTGTCGGACATCGAGCGCATCGAGGTGGTGCGTGGGCCGATGGCGGCGCTGTACGGCTCCGGCGCGATCGGCGGCGTGATCAACCTAATCTCCCGCCGCGGCACCGAGGGCCCGCCGCGGCTGGAAATGGACCTCTCCGGCGGCTACCCGGCGACGATCCAGGGTTCTGTCCATGCCAGCGGCGTCACCGGCCCGTTCGACTACGCCTTTACCATGGAGAGTCAGTCGCGCCGCGGCTTCGACAGCACACCGCAACGGATGAGCAACATCTATACCGGCACGCCGGAGGGATTCCGCGACCGGATCGCGACCGCGAACCTCGGCTACACGCCGGTCGAGGGGACAAGGCTGTCGCTGTTCCTGCGTGGCAGCGAAACGTTGTTCGGGCTCAACACGCTTGGCTCGCCGACCTTCGATGACTCGAATTCATTCGGCACGGTGAGTTCTTTGCTCGGGCGGATTGGCGCGACGTCGCAGCTGTTCGATGGCGTCTATGAGACAGGCGTGTTCCTGGGACGCGCGCAGGACGACCGGCGCTATTTGGAGCAGCTCGATCCGGCGGACATCGCCAACCTGACGGCGGAGGACAACCGTTATCATGCGTACCGGACGGATTTTCAATGGAACAACACGGTCCATCTGAATGATCTGTTGCCGTCCACCATGCTGACCGGAAGCAATCTGACGTTCGGGTATCAGCACACGGTCGATACGATCAACGTCCGGGTCAACGACTCGTTTGCTGGCTTTCCCTACACCCAGTCAGCCCGTGCGAGCATGACGACGGACGCCGCTTACACCGGCATCACCACGACCGTTTGGAACCGCCTCGTCCTGACCGGTCAGGTGCGGCAGGATTGGATCGGCGATAACACACCGACCACCTGGCGCCTCGGTTCGGTGCTGCGGGCGCCGGAGATCGGCACGTCGTTCAAGGCCGCTTACGGGACTTCGTTTCGCGCGCCATCCTTGTTCGAACGTTATGGCGTCGATTCATTCGGTACGGTCGGCAACCCGGCGCTGAAACCGGAGAGCGCCCAGGGATGGGAAGTGGGGTTCACCACGAAGGTCGCGGTGCTCGGGCACGAGGATGCGGTCACGTTCGGTGCGACGTATTTCAATCAGCAGGTCAATGATCTGATCGTTGGCGTGTTCACCCCGATCGCCACCTCGATCAATGTCGGCTCCGCGCATATCCAGGGGGTGGAAACGGAGATCACGCTGCGCCCGGCCACATGGATGACGCTGCATGCGAGCTATACCTTCACCGACGCGATGTCCGACGACCAGGCGCCTTCGGTCGGTTCCGCGCTGTTGCGACGGCCACGCAACGCGGCCTCGGCGGATGTGACCGTCACGCCGATGCCGGGTCTGCGGATCGTTTCCACCGTGATCTACACCGGGCCGTCGCACGATTTCCTGTATGACAATCAGGACAACGCGATTGGTTACGGGGTCGGTCAGCACGGCCTCGTGGTCAATATGACCGCGGCGTACGAGGTGACGCCCAAGGTGCAGCTGCATCTGGACGGCACGAACATCTTCAATTCGCGGTTCGAGGCGGTGAACGGTTACCAAATGCCGGGCGCCGCGGTGCTCGCCGGAGTCCGCATGCGCTGGTGACGCGCGCGGCCGGGTCTCGGAGCCCCGGTGCCCGTCCCTGGTCCGCTCGCCGTGAAAGGCTTGCAACGGCTGAGCCAGCCGTGTATGAGCGATCCAGTTGCGAGTGGTTCGCATTTGCAGACCAGGGGAAACGGCCGCATGTTCGTCAGTTTGATTATCGTCTTCCGTGAGGTCATGGAGGCCGGGTTGATCGTTGGCATCGTCCTCGCGGCGACCGAAGGGGTCGCCGGCCGGGGCCGCTGGATCGCCGGTGGCATCACGGCGGGGGTCACGGGCGCCAGCCTGGTGGCCGCCTTCGCCGCCGTTTTGTTCAATGCGTTCGAGGGCGCGGGTCAGGAAGTATTCACCGCCGCGATTCTGATCTTCGCCGTGATCATGCTGACCTGGCACGTCGGTTGGATGTCGCACCACGGCCGCACCATGGCGGCGGAAATGGTCCAGGTTGGCCAGGCCGTGCGGCTCGGCCAGCGCTCGCTCGCCGCGCTGGCGATTGTCGTCGCCGTCGCGGTGATGCGAGAGGGGTCGGAGGTCGCGCTGTTCCTGTTCGGCATCGCCGCCGCATCGAATACCGCCCCGCTATCGCTCGCCGTTGGCGGCGTGGCCGGTCTCGCGTTGGCCTGCGTGGTTTCATGGTTACTGTATCGCGGCCTGGTGGCGATTCCGCTGCGCCATCTGTTCAACGTGACCAATGCACTCATCGCCTTGCTCGCGGCCGGCATGGCCGGGCAGGCGGTATCCGTGCTGCACGGCGCCGATCTGCTGCCGGGCTGGGGCGAACAGCTGTGGGACACCAGCGCCATTTTGGCTGATGACAGTTTCCTCGGCCGCGGCCTGCACGCACTGGTCGGCTATTCGGCCCGCCCGTCGGGGATTCAACTCGCAGCCTGGCTTGGGACATTGGCGATCCTGGCGACAATTTCTCGCGTCGTCGGGCGGCCGAAGGCGCGACCGCTGGCCGTCGCCGCGGTGCTGTTGGCCGGACTGCTGGCAAGCGGCACGCCAGCCCGCGCCGAGGACGTCGTGCAGTTGGAGTTCCGCCAGCATCGCTTCGTGCCGGATCACATCACGGTGCCGGCGAATGCGAAGTTCCGGGTGATGGTGAAGAATAACGACGACACCGCCGACGAGTTCGAGAGCGTCGACCTCAACCGGGAGAAGCTGGTGCCGCCGGGTCAGACCATCACCGTGTTTCTCGGCCCGCTGCCGCCGGGTGAATACAAATTCTTTGGCGATTTCCATCAGGATACCGCGCAAGGCGTGATGGTAGCGAAATGACCCATCTGAAATTCGTGCTGGCCGCGGCGCTGGTTGGGCTGGCGCCGGTGGTGGCTCACGCTGACTACCATGTGGTGTCACCCTACGAGATCGATCTGGGCGAGCTGGAAATCGAACATAACGGCGACGCCGTGTTCGATCGGCGGCCGTTCCAGACCGGAGCGACGAGTTACACCACCGAACTCGGCACCGGCCTGACGTCATGGTGGCACAGTGAGATCGAGTTCGGCTTCGACCGCGCGCCGGGCGATAATCAGCCGACGCTGCTGACGCAGGCGGTGTGGGAAAACATGGTGCAACTCACCGAACCAGGCGAGCAATTCGCCGATTTCGGGTTTTACTTCGAGTACGGCCAATCGACCACGACCGGCCACAACGCGGCGCCCAACCAGATCACCTTCGGCCCGGTGATCGCCAAGGATATCGGCCGCACGGTGCACACGCTGAACCTGTTCTTCACCCGGCAGTTGGGGCCGGATCAGACCAGCCAGGGCCTCGATCTCAGCTACGCATGGCAGAGCCGCTGGAATATCTGGGCGCCGTTGTCGCCGGCGCTCGAGATTTACGGCGACGCCGGCACGCTTGGCGGCATGCCGGGGCTGTCGCGGCAGCAACTGCTCGCCGGCCCGGTCGGGGTCGGGCTGCTGCGACTGAACGACCTCGGTCTCGGCCACGCGGGGAATTTGAAATACGAGATCGGCTGGCTGTTCGGCGCCACGCCGGCGACCGCCCGCGGTACGTTGCGCTGGCGGCTGGAGGTGGAGATTCCGTTCTGACGCCCGGCGCGGCGGCATCGGTCCCGGGACTCGTCGCCACGGGCGCTGAAGCCACCGCGCGAACGTCGTGGCATCGGGGTACATCGTCATGGCCCGCTCGACCGGGCCATGACGCAGCAGGAGTCGTGCCGGCACGCTGGCGCCTCGTTGTGCGTCCCGGGAACCAGTTCGAGCGCGTGCGCTGGAACCGGTCTCCGAGACGACGGGGAAGCTCAGGAATGCAAGGCGATCAGTCCCATCATCGATTGGGGGACTGACAACGAACCCGGAGCAAGCAAGCCGGCGGTGACGGCGGCCGTCACATGCGCCGAGCCCGACACGAACGTCACGCTGAACATGTCCGCGGCCGTCATGTTCCGGGCGTCGTACGCCATCACCGCGAGCGCGACCGATCCGCTCGCCGTCGCCGGGACATTGCCGGTAAATGCGTCGGTCGCCGCATTGAAGCGCAGCCAGGAGGTCACGTTCTGGCCGCTCACCTCGTAAGCCGCGAAGGCCATTTTCAGACCCAGAGCATCGGTGAAGGTATTCGCCGGCAGCACCAAAGCCACGGACTTCCCGTCGGTCCAGGTCTGGTTGGGCGTCGGATCGGAGACGGCGATCCCCGGCTTCGGGGCAGGCGCCGCCTGAACGCTGGCGGTGAAGCTCTCCGACGCGGCGAGGCCGCTGCTGTCGATCGCCGTCACCTTGATGGCCAGGCTTTGCGCGGTCGCCGGCGCGGTGCCGCTGAACGTCTCGGTTGTCGCGTTGAAACTGAGCCAGCCCGGCAGCGCCTGTCCGTTCGACAGTGTGGCGACGTACGAGAGTTTCTCACTTTGCGGATCGGTAAAGGTGTTCGCCGGCAGCGCCAGGGACACCGCCTTGCCCTCGGTCCAGGTCTGGTTCGGCGTCTGTGCCGTCACCAGCGGCGCGCCCAGTACAGTGGCCGAGAACGCGTCGGTCGCCGACAGATGGCTGGTATCCGTCGCGGTCACCACGATGTTCAAGTTCTGCGCTGTCGTGGGTGCCGTGCCGCTGAAGCTGTCGGTCACCGCGTTGAACACCAGCCAGGACGGCAGCGCCTGCCCGTTCGACAGCGCGGCACTGTAAGTCAGTGCCTCACTCTGTGGATCGGTGAAGGCCAGTGCCAGGGAGATCGAATTGCCGCCCGTCCAGGTCTGCGCCGGAGTCTGCGTCTTCAGCACCGGGGCCGATGGGGCCGTCCCCGCGACGGCGACGCTGAGCGACGTCCAGTCTCCCCAATAGCTTCCGTTGTAGGCGCGCACGTCGACCGTGTCGGTCGTCGCCGTCGCGCCGGCCAGCAGCGAAACCGAGGTCAGCGACGCCGCGGTCAAAGCGGACGCGGCCGCATGGTCGCCGTAGTCCGTGCCATTGACCACCAGTTCGTCGCTGGAGGCCGTGTCGTAGACCTGCCATTCGGTGATCGTGTTGTTCGCCGGGTCTGTCGCGGTGAACAGCGCCCCCAAAGACTGCGAGGCGTGGAGCGCGAGCGTGCAGGACGCGACCGCGTCGGCGACGATCGGTGTGTCCAGCTCATAAATAACCACCGATGCGGCCGCGACGCCTGCCCATTCCTGGGAAGCGAGGTGTGGTGCCGCGACGATGATGTCGTTGGCCGAACCGTCATTCGCCAGATTTGTCACCTGGCCGCTGCTGTTCACAAAGGTCGCGTTGTCCACCAGCATGGCGGTGCTGCCGGCGCCGGACACGCAGGTGGTGATATGCCCGCCGCCGCCCGACGTGCCGATCACGATGATCTCGCCTGCTTTCACCAGGGATTGCCAGCTGCCCGATTGGCCGGCCGGGCCATCGAAGGCGACGATCCACTCGCCGTTCGCCACGCCGGGCACGCCGATCGCCGTGCTCTGCACCGGGAGCGACGTCCCCGCGTCGGCGGCGATCGCGCTCGCCAACACCCAGCATCCATCCATGTTCCAGGCCTGGCCCACGAAACCGTCCGCCACGGCCGCGAGGGAGTCCGGGGTTGCCTGGACCGGCACGGTTCCGCTTGACCTCGGTTGCGTGACGACCGTCGCGCTGCCCAGATACCCCGAGGGGTCGACCTGCATCATCGAGTAAGCGCTGGTGGCGTAAGCCGTGGCCTGGGTGAGATTGTTGGTGCCGAACAGCGACAGATTGGTCACGTCATCCAGGCTGCCGGGCGAATTATAGGTCAATTGATCGAAGTAACCATAAGTACTGTTGTAGTACCGTCCGGTCGACGCCTGATAGGTGAAGACGATTCCGGCGCCCCGCCCGTCGCCGCCGAGGCTGCCGAGGCTCAGCGTATGACCGTTGCCGGACAGGCTGCCGGTCGCGCCGCTGGCACCAGCGGTATATTCGTTCCGGTCAAGCACGGTCAGCACGAGATAGGCCGGATCGTTGCTCGCGGCCGTCACGGTGAACATTTGCGAAATCCCGATCGACATCGCTGTCGGATCGACGAACGCATCCTTGTTTTCGGTAATCGACATGTTTGACCTTTCGCGGAGAGCGATGGCCGGTACAGCTGTAGACGCGCCCAGAAGCCGCGCTCACCAACACAGTATTGATCGTTGGACAACCAGATCGGATTCGCCCCGTGCAGTACGGCGGCTCAATTCGACTGAGGGTGACTTTAAATTGAAGAGCTTAATGGATCGTTAACGGCCGGAAAAAAGTTTTCGGAACGTTAACGCCAAACCCGGTCGCCGCCACGGCAGCACTCCTGGAATAAGCGTCCGCGGCAGCGTGGCGCACGGGACTTCGTCCAACTCGCGGTCGGTTCGGGAGTAATACCAAACCGCGAAAAGAATGACGTACACATCTCTCTTCGTCATGGCCCGGCTCATCCGGGCCATCTGATCCAGCATCGTGCCGCGCCAGATGGCCCGGACGAGCCGGGCCATGACGAAGAAAGCGGACCGAGAGTCAATCTCTTCGCCGGTTGGTATAATTAAAACATGCGGTGGTATTTTATGCCGACTGCCGAAAAGAATGATCAACGATACTCGCTCCCGCGTCATGGCCGGGAAGACGCGGCAATCTCGCGGTTCGCGCGAATGATCCCCGAGATTGCTTCGCTGCGCTCGCAATGACGGGCCGCTTCACTCGCGATGACGGGCTGCTTCGGTGCGATGACAGGCTGCTCCGCGCGCGATGACAGGCTGCTGCGGTGCGATGACAGGCTGCTTCGGTCGCGATGCCAGCGGTGGGCACCGAACGAAACCCGACCGGACCACGCTCTACCCCAATTCCTCAGGCATCGCCGCCAACCGTTTCGCGCGCAGCCACGCACCGAATGCCGGATCGGCGGTGATCACGCAGAACGGGATCGCCAAAATCAAACCGATCGCGAACGGCGCCGCCCACCACACGGCTGTCCAACCAGCCTGGGCGAAACAGGCGAAAACCACCAGGCCCAGTACCGTTTGCGGCCATAACAGCCGCGTTGCCTCGGACCAGGAGACGCCGCGATCGGTGCGATTCTGTGACGTCCATCGCGGCCGCGAGTCAAACCCGATCCGCACCATGGCGACCGTCTTGGCCAAAACGTTGATCGCGTCCAGCAACAGCGTGAACACCGTCTCCAGCGTCATGCCGAGCAGCACGCGTCCGGCTCCGCCATAACGCGTTCGTTTCGCACGCGACAGCAACAGCTCCAGGTAGCCCAGCAGTTTTGGGGCATAAAGCGCGCCAACCCAGATCAGCGTCGCCGCCAGAGCGGGCCGGAACGGAAATGGCGACACCGCATCGGTCGCCGCCGCCCAGGCCGCGGCGAGCAAAAACGCGAGGTAGAATGGCGTGCAGCCGAACAGCAAGATCGCCTGTATCAGTTGCCACCGCCCCATTGGCCGCAATCCGGGCATCCCCAGCAAATGCCGGTATTCGAAATTCCCCGCCAGCCAGCGCAACTCGCGGCGCATGAATTCCGGCAGCGCCGGCGGGTTGGCTTCGTAGGAGCCGTCCTCCTCCGGCAGCAGGCGGATCCCCCAGCCGGCCGCGCGCAGCATCGCCGCCTCCACCTGATCGTGGGAAAGAATTGGCCGTCCGTCCGGCAGCAAGGGCAACTTGCAATGCGCCCGGAACGGCGCGATTCGCACGACCGCGTTGTGGCCCCAATAGACGCAGGCGTCGCCTTGCCACCAGGACAGCGCGGTGGCCCAGGTGCGCATGCCGGCGCGCATGCCGAACTGGAACAGGCGCGGGAACGCCGAGGACGCGGGCAACCCCACCGTCAGGTGTTGGATAATGCCCAGCGCCGGATCGTCGCGCATGGCGGCGACAAGCCGCCGAACCGCCGCCGCCGTCATGTCGGAATCGGCGTCCAGGATCAGCATCAGTTCGAACCCATCGGCGTGCTGGTCCAGAAACTCCATGATGTTGCCGGCCTTGAAGCCGGTGTTGTCGGGCCGGCGCCGATAGTGGACGCGGCCTGGCTCCCGGTCCGCGGCCCGGAACGCGGCGACCGCGCGCGCTTCCGCCTCCGCCGCTCCAGGGTCGCCGGTGTCGGAGAGAACGAACAGCGCGAACGCGCCGCCGACCCCCGCCCTGTCCAGCCCATCCAGCAGGCGGCGGACCGGCGGCAGGACCAGGTTCATGTCCTCATTGCGCACGGTGAGCGCGATGGCGGTCGGCGGCAGAACCCCCTCGACCGCCGCCGCCGCCGGCACGGCGGGACGCGGCAGCCTGAGGACGAAGCCGATCAGCCCGTTGGCGGCGCAAAATCCCACCCAGGGCGCGGCGCCGAGGCAACTCGCCAGCATCGCCACTTTGGCGGCCGTCCAACCGCCCGGCGCCAAGCTCAGGACCATCGCGCCCCCGAGGCACAGGCTCACCAGCAACACGATCGAAGCGACGGCCAGAACGCGAAACAGCATGCGGCACGCACCCAGGTTAAGATCACGATCCAGGACAAGGCAGACGAAGCGGTCACGCGCCAGTCATGGCGTGCGTTCCGCTCGCACGGTATAGCGGGGGCGGATGTCCGCCGCCGCTCCCCCTACCATCGCCGTCGTGTTGCCGCCGCGGGAGGGATTTGGCCCCCGCCGTGCGCGCGGCATCGGGCTGACCGTGCGTCACCACGCGCTCGCCACGTCCGGTTATCGCACGGTTGTGTTCGGCGGCCGGCAATCCGGCCCGGTTTTCCTCGATGTCACCTTCCGCCTCGTCCATCCCCCATTCTTCGTTCCTGGGCCGGTCCGGGCGCGCTACGCGCTTGGCCTGCTGTCGCCACTGCGGCATCTGCGGCCGGTGTTGATCGAGGTGCACGCCGACCCGCTGATCGCCTTATGGCTGCAGAGGCTGTTCCCAACTGTCCCGGTGGTTTTGGTGCTGCACGACGAACCGGACGCCAGCCGGCTCACCCGGACGCCGGCGCGGCGGACCGTGGTGTTCAACCGGCTCGCGCGCGTGGTGACGGTATCGGCGTGGCTGCGTGACCGTTATCTGGAGGGGATCGAGCCGCCATCGCGCACGCCGGTCGTTATACCGCCCTGCGTCGACCTCGCGAGCCTGCTGCCGTCGGGGAACGGATTGGACGCCGCCGGCGTCGCTCTGGCGAAGCGGCGGACGCGGCTGGTGTTGTTCGTCGGACGGCTGATCCCGGAAAAAGGCGCTGATTTGTATGTTTCCGCCTGCACCGCGGCGCTGGCGTCGCTGCCGGGTTGGCGCGCGGAGATCATCGGCGCCGCCGAGCACACCGTCAAAAGCCCGGAGACGCCGTTCGTCCGCCTGCTGCAGGCCACCGCCGAGCCCGCCAGCATCGCGATGATGGGCTACCGCGATCACCCCGACGTCATGGCGGCGATGGCTCGGGCGGCCATCGTGGTGATCCCCAGCCGCACCCCGGAACCCAGCGGCCGCACGGCGCTGGAGGCGATGGCGAACGGTGCCGCCGTGATTTGCTCGCCGGGCGGCGCGTTGGCGGAAATCGGCGGCGAGGTGGCGATCTATGCCGGGCCCGCCGACCTCGCCGCCGCGATTCGGGCGCTGGGCGCCGACCCGCGCCGACTGGCCGCGTTGGGCGAGGCGGGACGGCAACGCGCGGCCCAGTACGATCTGCCGAAGATCGCGCGGCTGGTGGACGCGACGCGGGCGCGAATCATCGCCGAGGGGGCACCAAGGCTGTGACCGTTCCCTCCGGGCCCGCCGTACTCTATCAGTGCCCTTGAGCCAGGCGCCCGCGGTCTGATATCGCGCGCGCCTTGACGACCTCGCTTTCGCGCCCCTTCGGCGATCACCCTACACCGGCAAGGCCTCTCGTGACCGACCTGCAACCCGCCCGCGGCACCCACGACCTGATCGGCGAAGACCAGCGCCGCCATCACCATGTCGCGGAGACCGCCCGCCATATCGCCGCCTGTTACGGCTTCGACGAATGGATCACGCCGATCTTCGAGGATACGCGCGTGTTCTCCCGCACCCTCGGGGAGACCTCCGACGTCGTGACGAAGGAAATGTACACGTTCGAGGATCGCGGCGGCGAGTCGGTCACGCTGCGGCCGGAGGGCACCGCGGGCGTCTGCCGCGCGCTGGTGACCAACGGGCTGACCCAGTCGCTGCCGAAGAAGGTGTTCTACGCCGGGCCGATGTTTCGCTACGAGCGGCCGCAAAAGGGCCGCTACCGCCAGTTCCACCAGATCGGGATCGAGTTGATCGGGCCGGCCGAGCCGCTCGCCGACGCCGAGGTGATCGCCTGCGGTTGGGACATCCTGAAGGCGCTGGGCGTGCACACGGACACGGTGCTGGAACTCAACACGCTGGGCGATCCGGACAGCCGTGCCGCGTACCGGGAGGCGCTGGTCGCCTATTTCACCGTGAACATCGACTCGCTGTCGAAGGACAGCCTGACCCGGCTGGCGCGCAACCCGATGCGCATCCTGGACAGCAAGGATGAGCGGGAACGCGATCTCATCGCCGGGGCGCCGAAGATCTGGCCGTATCTGTCGGCCGAAGCCGCCGCGTTCTACGGCAAGGTGCAGGAGCATTTGTCCCGGTTTGGCGTGCCGTTCCGGGAGAACCCCGGCATCGTCCGCGGCCTGGATTACTATGGCCATACGGCGTTCGAGTTCGTCACCGCGAAATTGGGCGCGCAGGGCACCGTGATGGCGGGCGGGCGGTACGACGGACTGGTGTCGGAAATGGGCGGCCCCGCGACACCCGCGGTCGGTTGGGCGGCGGGCATGGAACGGCTGGCGATGCTGCTCGACGCCACGCCGCCCGCGCCCGCGCCGGTGGCCGTGGTGCCGATCGGCGAGGCGGCGGAGGCGGCCGCGATCGGTATTCTGCAGTCCCTGCGCGCGGCCGGCATCCGGGCCGAGATGGCATACCGCGGCAATCTCCGCCGCCGGATGGAGCGCGCCAACCGCATCGAGGCGCGCGCCGCGGTGATCCTCGGCGCCGACGATCTGGCGCAAGGCGTGGCGCAGGTGAAGGACTTGCGCACCGGCGTGCAGGAGGCGGTGAAGCTGCCGGACATCGCCGCGTATTTGACATCGCGTGTTTGACATGAAGCTGGCCCTGAAACTCGACCGGATCGCCGCCCGTGCCGATGAGTTGCGGGCGATGCTGTCGGAAGGTGTGTCCGGGGAAGCTTACGTCAAAGCCTCCAAGGAACTCTTCGACATTGAACCGGTGGTGGCGCGGATCGGCGAACTGCGGGAGGCGGAACGCGCGCGTCAGGATGCCAGCGGGCTGCTGGCCGACCCCGAGCTGCGGGAACTGGCCGAGGCGGAGCTGTTCGAACTGAAGGATAAAATCCCGGCGCTGGAACACGAAATCCAGCTCGCGCTGCTGCCGAAGGACGAGGCGGACGCACGCTCCGCGATCCTGGAGATCCGGCCGGCGGCGGGTGGCGACGAGGCGGGTCTGTTCGCCGCCGAGCTTTTTGGCATGTACCAGAAATATTCGGAAGGCCGCGGCTGGCGCTTCGAGATTCTGGAATACAGCGACACCGGTCTGGGCGGCCTGAAGGATGCCACCGCCGAGATCACTGGCCGTAACGTTTTCGCGCGGTTGAAGTACGAGTCCGGCGTGCACCGCGTGCAGCGGGTGCCGGCGACGGAGAGTCAGGGCCGCATTCATACCTCGACCGTCACGGTCGCGGTGCTGCCGGAGGCGGAGGAAGTCGATGTGCAAATCGACGAGGGTGATTTGCGGATCGATGTCTACCGCGCCTCGGGGGCCGGCGGGCAGCACGTGAACAAGACCGAAAGCGCCGTGCGGATCACGCATTTGCCCACCGGCATCGTGGTGACGATGCAGGAGGAAAAGAGCCAGCATAAGAACCGCGCCAAGGCGATGAAGATTTTGCGGGCCAGGATGTATGAGCAGCAGCGGGCGGCGTTGCATGCCACGCGCGCGGCGGACCGGAAGTCGCAGGTCGGCACCGGGGATCGCAGCGAGCGGATACGGACCTATAATTTTCCGCAGGGCCGCGTGACGGATCACCGGATCAATCTGACACTGTATAAAATCGACCGGGTGATGATGGGCGAACTGGACGAGTTCATCGACGCGCTGACCGCCGAGGATCAGGCGGCGCGACTGGCGGCGCAGGAATGATGCACGAATTTAACGTCGTCCCTGGGCCTGGCCCGGGGATAACTTCGCGCGGCGCCCGGCCAGGCCGGGCCATGACGACGGTGCTGAGATGAGTACGCATGATCCGGTTCGCTTCGTGGCGAAAAACATGCGCCTGGACCTGGCGCTGATCGCGGGGATGATCAAGCCCGGCTCGCGCGTGCTGGATATCGGTTGCGGCGACGGAACATTGATCGAGCGGCTGTATCAGGAGAAAGGCTGCGACGCCCGCGGCATCGAGATCGACATGGTGCAGGTGACCCAGGCCGTCGCGCATGGACTGCCGGTGATGCATGGCGACGCGGATACCGACCTCGCGTATTACCCCGACCACGCGTTCGATTACGTGGTGCTGTCGCGGACCTTGCAGGCGGTGGAGCAGCCTCGGCTGGTGCTGGCGCAGATGCTGCGGATCGGCACGCGCGCCGTGGTCAGTTTTCCGAATTTCGGTCACTGGCGGCTGCGCTGGCAACTGCTGTGGACCGGCCGGATGCCGATGACGACGACCTGGTCACGCTACTGGTACGAAACGCCGAATATCCATCCTTGCACCATCCGGGATTTTTTCGCTTTGTGCGAGGCGGAGAACTACGTGGTCGAGCGATGGCTCGCCGCCGACGATGAGGGCCGCCGCGCGCCCTGGCGGCGCGCTCCGCGGCTGGCCAATATGTTTGGCGAGCAGGGGTTGTTCGTGTTGCGGCGGGCGTGAGCGACGCGCCACGTCCGTCGTGGCCCGGCGTCCTTCACCGTCATGGCCGGGCTTGACCGCATGAGCATCAGGTTAGGGTTGGGGCGTGGCTGAAACCACCCAAAACGTCATGCTCGGCCCTGAGCCGAGCATCGCTGGCCGCGCGGAAATCGGCTCGAATTGACATCGTGCGTACGTCCACGGATCCTCGGCTCAAGGCCGAGGATGACGACGGAGAGCAGGAGGATGACGACGGAGAGCAAACTGCGCCTCCCGCGAGGTTTAACCTGATGCTCATGCGGCCTGGCCGGGCCATCGCTCGCCCCATCATGGTGTCGTGGAAAGCCTGATCCAGCCGGACCCTGACGTGACTTAACGCGGAGATCAAACATGCCGGATGATGCCGCCGTTCGAACCAACTCTGCCCGTGTCTGGCCTGCTGGGCTGACCCGGGTTCCGTTTTGGGCCTACAAGGACCCGGACGTTCTTGCTCTGGAACAGAAGCGCCTGTTTGAAGGCCCGGTCTGGAATTACCTCTGCCTGGAAAACGAAATTCCCAACGCCGGCGATTGGCGCACGACCTATGTGGGCGAAATGCCGGTTGTCGTCGCGCGGGACCATGACGGCGCGATCGTCGCCTTCGAGAATCGCTGCGCGCATCGCGGCGCGTTGATCTGTCTGGACGACGGTGGCAACGCCAGGGACTTCCAGTGCGTCTATCACGCCTGGCGCTATGACCTGCGCGGCAACCTGCGCTCGGTCGCGTTCCAGCGCGGCGTCAATGGCAAGGGCGGCATGCCGGCGGATTTCCGCCTGACCGACCACGGTCCGCGCAAGCTGCGCACCACCGTGCTGTTTGGCATCGTCTTCGGCACGCTGCCGGATACCACACCGGATATCGAGACATTCGCCGGCCCGGAGGTCATCGACCGGTTGCGCACCGTCGCCGACGGACGAAATCTGGAGATCATCGGCCGGTTCACCGAGGTCCTGCCGAACAACTGGAAGCTTTATGCCGAGAACGTGCGCGACACGTATCACGCCAGCTTGCTGCATTTGTTCTTCGCGACATTCAAACTCAACCGCCTCAGTCAGGGCGGCGGCACGCAGATCAACGAGACCGGCAGTTGTCACGTCTCCACCACGCTGGCGCCGGATCAGGCGGTCGATCACGCGTATGACGGGATGCGCTCGGTCGACGACGATTTCCGGCTGAACGACCCGAGCCTGCTGGACGCGGCCGATGAGCATGGCGACCGGGTGCGCCAGCAAATCATTTCGCTGTTTCCGACGTTCGTCATGCAACGCACGCAGAACGTCATGGCGGTGCGGCACTTCCTGCCGCGCGGGCCGGATAAGACCGACCTGCACTGGATCTTTCTGGGTTACGCCGACGACTCGCCAGAGCTCCGGACAAGGCGGCTGCGGCAACTCAATCTCGCCGGACCGGCGGGCTATGTTTCCATGGAAGACGGCTGCGTCGGCGGCTTTGTCGAGCGTGGCGCGGCCGCGGCTCTGGGCCAGACGTCGATTGTCGCGATGGGTGGCACGGACAGCAAAAGCCAGGACACCCGCGCGACCGAAGCGGCGATCCGCGGTTTTTGGCGGTTCTGGCGCGGATTGGTTGACATCTGAACGACCGGTTTCGTGACATGGGCAAGGCGCGGCCCCGCATACCGCCATGCCGATGGACGGACACCACCGGCGCCGACAGGAGTTCCTCGAACGAGTCGACCCTCGGCAGCGCGCGCGGATCCCTGACCGGGGTCAATTTGATCCGGCTGGGCGCGGCCGCGCTCGGGCTGATGCCCGATCGGCGCCGACACGACAGCACGCCCAGCCCGCCATGCGAACGCGGTTCATTCCTGGAGCCAATGCTCTATCTTTCGTTCCCGTGCGAACTCGTGAACATCATCCGGGTTGTAAAACCGGTCCAAAATGTACGGCGTATTTAACTTCCGGATATCGGTCGGCCAAGGGTATCCCGTTGGCAGGTCCAGAAATTGCTCGATCGACGAGAAGTCGCCACTGGTTAACGTCTGGTAGTCGATATTGAGACAGACGCCTTTGGCGGCCGCGATCGACCCTCGGTAATAATCGTAGGTCTGGCGTTCCCAGTTCCAATAAGACATGAAGTCCGTCCGATCAAAGGTGACTCTGGGGTCGATGGGTTCGCGGTTCTCCGGTTCGCATTGCTCGGGTTCGCATTGCTCGGGTTCGATGGACCCGGGGTCTTCCGGCGGCGGCTCCTCCCGGCGCGGCCGACCCTGCCAATGCCCGGTTTTAACCGCGATCAGCAGCGATGAGTATGAGGCGAGGACATTTTCCCGCTGCAGCACGATCTTTTTGATGCCGTTGTCGGCCAGTATGTGGCTCAGTGCAATGTCGTTATGTCCTCGGAATATCTTAAAACCGGCCGCGTGCATGTCTGGTTTCAAAGCATACACGCTTTCAACGAAAGCTTTTGGGTCTCGCTCTCTCAACTCAAGGTCCAGCCGCGCGACGTGCTCTCGCGATATATGCTCGCGCACTCTCGAGTGAAAAATCTCCCCATGGCATATCACGGTAGGACAGCCGGTGAGTGCCGTGGCAAGATAGCTTGTCCCGCTTCTTGTGGTCGCTACTATACAAAACCTGATCATGGGTCGCTCCAACGAGAGGTCTCATCTCGGGCTGGCGCGGTACGCGCGCGCATCGAACATATCACTTCCGTCATGCCGGAGACTCGCTGCCGCGTCGGCGGGGCCGCTGACCCTACCATGAGAAGTCGCTCCCGAACGCGCACCACGCGATCGCACTAACGAGGAAACCCGGCATCAGGACGTCTTAACTTATCAATAGACAAAGAAACGAAATGATTGATCAGCCCCTTCGTCAGATCGCACACCCTTTGCCTGAAACGGCCGCCATCAGACATATCGGCGAACTCGCCGGTCTTTCGGATTACCACCTGCACGGATCTGGCGGGGCGATTGGCCGAGGTTGTGAAAATGGTCTCACAATGAACGTACTCGTCGGGAAATATCCCTGAACTCCTGTTCCATATATGGAATCTGCCGTCCTTCATGTCAAAATTAAATTGATGAAAGCCCGCGTAATCCTCGTACTCCGCCTCATTTATGTAGTGGCGCAGCACCACGTGACCGCCGGTTTTCACGACACGGAGCATCTCCTCAATTCCGCAGAATGGATCGAAAGAATGATCAAGGGCATTCTGACAATGCACAAGGTCAAAGGTCGAAGGACCGAAAAACGCCGAGAGATCTTCCGCCGTCGCGAATACCGTGGGGATTGGAGGTGCGATATCATAAGTAGTGAGAATGTGCTGGTATAGATCGGCAAGCGGGTCCACAGCCAGAATCTGGATAGTCCGTTCCGACGACGCAACGCCCAGTACTGTCATCGGACCGGCCCCGACATCCAGGACTCTGACGGTTCCGCCCTTTGGTAGCAGTGATTCCAGGCCGGTGTCGAACTGTCGGCCGGCACGTAGCCGTGCCACGAAATCGTCAGGCCATCGGCCACCACCGGTTTTTGTCCAGTTCTCCCAAAACGCCGCTTCAGGCTCAATTCCGGCGCTCCACGCGGCGACAGATAGCCTGGTCAGGTCGGGTGTCATGAAGCATCTCCGGATACCAATTCAAAGGGCGCGGAGCTCCTCATATCGCATGGCCATTTCGTGAGATGGAGCATGCCCGCGTTCTCCCGACGCGATCCGGCCGCGCGACATCGCGCTCCGCGTCCGCGGCATGCGGAGTGGCGGCCGGCCGACGAGCATCGCGCGCGACAGGACAGGGTCGCATCATGATGATGAAGGCGATCAAGCCAGCATTCCCTCGGGCAAGGCCCGGTTACAGAGACGCGTGAACATCATGCCATTCCTTTGCCGGCCCAACATATTCAAAACGTTCGTCGCGGATGTGGCTGGTGAAGTATTCGCGCGCTTCACCGTATTCCATCCATTCCCCCGACAATTCCTTCCCGAACAAGCCCGAGTCGGCCCCGTCAAATCTTCGCGGTACATAACTACCTTCAAGCGCCGGGTTGGGCGGTACCATCGCCGACTTGTTCCGCTGCGGCACGACCTTAAACTTCGGGTAACCGAGGTCGTGTAACGAATCGATGCAAGCAACGCCGAATTCCTCGACCGAAATGAACGGCGGGCGCGCGCCGGTGTTCCTGAGATCCGAGAGAACGTGCCTGTCCGCGCCCTCAACGTCTATTTTCATGTAGTACGGCACGCCGAAACTGCGCAAAATCTCATCGGTCGTGCGGCATTGTATCTCGATGGTCTCGAAACGGGTCCCATTCCGGCAACCGTAAGCGGGGTCGAACGAACTCCAATGGTCGTTGTCGAGGTTGACGTAGAATTTCAGGAGCGACGGCTCCGGCCATACCCCGACGTTCAGCAAAGTGAGCTGGCCTGACGCGATGTAGGCCGCGAATTTCTCGTTAAGAATGTGGCACAAATTTGGATTGGCTTCGACGCCGAGAACACGGAACCCCTTCAGCAGATATAATTCCGTATCGCGGCCGTTGTTCACGCCAAGGTCATAGATAAGATCGGACTGCGTCATGATGCCAAACGTCCTAAGATTGCTGGCTCCGCCGCGGGTTCAACGGCAACGGTCCGCGCCGGAGCGGGTAGCAACGCGGGAAGCGCGTTGCCGCGGGCGCGGCGCCGATCCGCGACCAGGCGCTTCAGGGTCGCGTCGAGTTCCTGGACCGATTCGTTCCAGGTCCGGCTCCGCATGGCCTCGAAGGCCGCGTCGGACATCGCGTACAGGCCGGAGCGGTCGTCGAGGAACTGTTCGATCCGGGCCATCATTTCGGCCACGCAATGCTCCTGGCTCACGATCCAGCCATCGATGCCATCCCGCACGGCCTCCGCGACCGCGCCCACCTGAGCGACGAGCGGGACGACGCCGAGCGACATGCCTTCCAGCAGCGTCAGCGGCAGTCCCTCAAAGAGCGACGGCAGGACGAGCACATCCGCCCAGGCGTAGGCGGCGAGAAGATCGTGCGGTTCGTAGACCGGATCTTCAATCGATGCCGCGAAGGGGCCGAGCGGCGGACCGTCATCGACGACGGATTTGCCGATGACGCGGAACCGGATGCGCGGGTCGGCGCTGAACCGGCCATGCAGGGCAATCAGGCGATCGATGCCCTTCTGCTGGTCAATTCGGCCCAGAAACAGGACATTCAGGTGCTCGGCACCACGGCTACGCCGCGCGTCGCGCAAGCCACGGGCTCGCGCCGGCGCGACCTCGAGCGTGGAGGCGTTCTGAACCAGGGCGATCTTCGCGCGCGGCACGCCGGAAGCATGCAGCTCGGCGCAAATCCGCCGCGAACATCCGATGATCAGGTCAAGCGCGTGCTCGAACGCGACGGCCAGAACCGGGTGTCCGACATTCCTGCCGCGCGGGGAACGGTCGAACAGATGCACGTGGCTGGCGGTGACCACACCGCGCCGGCGAAGCTCCCCCATGAGGCCGAGCACGTCGCCCGCGTGCGCCGCGATGACAACGTCGAACACCGAAAGCTGGTTGATCTCGTTGGCGTGGTCGCCCGCGGTGGACCAGCGGGACAGATTGGTTCCGAGGTAGCTCGGCCCGGACCAATTGTGGAACTCGCCATTGTCCATGAAGACGATGCGATCGAACGCGCGCCAGACCGCGCCCGCCAGACGGACGTTGCGCGCCAGCACGACAAGACTCACGCCATAGCCCAGAAGCTTCAATGCCGCGGCCATGGCTACGGTGACCTTCTCCACACCGCCGAATTCGACGAGCGGCAGCACGAAAGCGATCTCCGGACGTTCGCTGTTGAGGGCGGGCGGCAGCAGCCCCCCGCCAAATCGAAGCCGCAGTTCCTGATGCAGCCGGGATCGGTCCGGCGTTCCGGAATTCATTCCGGCACCGGGTAAATAGCGTAACGCGGCATGTTCCGACCGGCGGAATTCACGGCAGACCCCGACCAACGACCGCAGCGCGCCGCGGTGCGGCTGCGACGGCAGGGCCCACGGCGGCAGGAAAACGTCGCGTCGCGAAACCCTGGGCGAGGGCTGTGGCGTGTCGATACTCGCGATCCACTCATCGGTGACATCGAGCACGATTTCCCGCAGCAACTGGCTGGACACCGCGGCGAACGCGGCGTCCGGTTCCGGCCCGGCCGACGGCCCGTCGATGCCAAACCGGCTCTCGGCCGTCGCGCGGATCGCGATGCTGGCGACGTTGCTGTCGCGCAGGCGCATCTCAAGATCGGACAGGGTCCAGTGCCAGAGCCTCGCGTCCGCGAGCAGGCGAACGTTAAGACTGGTGGTCACGATCAATATGGCGCCGCTGTGGAAAGCGCCCGGCGCGCGTGCCGCGTGCCAGAACCGGGTGACGTAATCGGGCCAGCTCATTTCCAGCGTATGCCCCTCCGCCGAGGAGGTGAGGCGCACCACGTGCAGGTCCCAAAGATAAATCGCATAACGGGGACACTCGGCGTGCTCGAGCGCCAGCATCGTGCGCGGATCGCGCAGCCAGGGATGCCGCTTTTCCAATTCGAAGCGGATCACCGCGAAATCGCGGTTGGAGTCCGCCAGCATGCTTTCCGGCCGCTTGCGATAGCGAAAGCCGGAGCCTGAGAAGTGGCGGCCGCGGAATCCGGCCTCCACCGCCGAGAGCCAGAAATCCCAGTCCTCGAGGCCGAGGCGCATGTGTTCCGCGAACCGGAGGCCCGCCTCGAACACCCGCCGGCGCACCAGACTTCCCGCCTCGCAGATGTTCTCCAGCGATTGGGCGAGGACGGTGTAGTCCCCGGCATAGTCGCCTTCCCACTCGAGGCCGAACATGCGGATGTCCGGGTAGAACCAATCGGCCTCCGGATGGTCGGCCAGCACGCGCGCCATCTGCCGCGGCGACCATGGCGACAGCATGTTGTCGGCGTCGAGAAAGAACACGGCTTCGGCGTCCGGCAACTCGGCCAGAACGAATTCGATGCCCCGGTTGCGGGCGCCGCTCAGGCCTCGGTTGCCGCCACGCAGATAATGAATGCGCGGATCGAGGACGCTGAGCCCGAGGCCGCCGAGCAGCGTCGCCGGATCCGGGCAGCCGTCGTCCACCACGACGATGTCGCACGCCGGCTGCCGCCGGATCCCCGGCTGCTGGCCGTTCGCCGGCTGCGGCCCGTTCCAGATTGAGGCAATCGCGTCGAACAGCAGGACGCTGTGCTTATAGACGGGAACGACGATCGCGATGGTCATTCGCGCGGCCGGTCCGCGTCACCCGATGCCCCGCAGGTCATCTTCAGACCGCGAAAAAAAGCCGATGTGTAGTTGTAGTTGTCCGACCGCGTCCGGGTCAGCAGGTAGATCCGCACCTCGCCATCGAGCGGCCGGGGGAAATTCAGCTCGATTTCGCCCCATTCGCGCGCCTTGAATTCGTGCCAGGTGGCGGCGGCCAGATCGACGTCCTCGGCGGCGTCCGATCCCCGGCCCCAGCCGGACGACGGCAGCGCGAGCATGGCGAACTCGGTCGGTTGCGCACCGGCATCCGGCACCTGCACGATCGCCGACAACGAACTCAGATTGGCAACCCACCGCGACGGCAGCACGGCCACGGTCGGACGCGGGCCCAGCGGATGCACCAGCAGCGACTGCGTGGCGGTGTCGTAGCTGACCGGCATGAAAGTCAGGTCCGCCGGCACCTTCGACACCAGTTCCGCCGTTCCCAATTGCTCGGGCGCGATGCTGATGACGTTCGCCGGACCGGCTCCCTCGATCTCGCCGGATGCCACCGTATGAGCCGGCGGTTCGATGCCCGGGATGCCTGACCAGATCTGCATCGCGAGGGGGCGCCCGATCGGGCTATGGCCGACAATGGTCGCGCAATCCTCCGGAAGGGGACACGCGTGCGAGAAAGCCGGCACGAGCCAGCCGAGATCCGGACCTGACAGGTCGAGCTCGATGGCGAGCGGCTCCTCGTCACCGCTGTCCAGCGGGTCGCACCGGAACTGGGTCCAGCTCCGGCCCAGATCTTTGAGGTCGACGCTGGCATCGCACAGGAGCTTGCCGGACCAGGCAGCCCGGGCGATGAACCGGGCGGTGCCTTCAAGATTGCGGCCCTCGCCGTTGAAGAACACGTCGATGTAGCGAATGTTGGCGATCTGGCGCCGCAGCGTCTGGCGGATCTCCAGGGATCGCGGGCCGCCGCCCTCCGACCACAGCAGCGGCAGCGCATGGGTTCCCGCCCGCTCGGCGCGGTAGGCGAGCTTCAACGGCTGCCGCCGGAATTCGGCGAAGATGGCTTCCGCCTGCGCGAGCGACCGTTCGAGCTGTTCGGTGTGGCGCCGGAGGCCGGCGGTGGCGAGTTGGCCCGCGGCATACTCGCTCAGCAGGAAATCGAGCATGGTTCTGACCCGGGCCGCGCACCAACTCTCAAACCCGGTGAAATCGGTGGCACGCGGCGGCAACAGGAACACGCTGTCGGCCTCCAGGGGGCCTGGAAACCGCGCCTGGACGACCTTGATTCGCTCGGGGGAGATGTCCTCCGCCCCGCTCATGACGACGCCGATCGTCAGGTACTGGGCTGGCCGCGCCTCCGCCGGGTCGCGTGCGCTTCTCGCCAGCCGCGGGTCTGCGTGGTCGTCCGGCGCCAGGGCTTCGACCCCGTCGATGATTGGGGGAAGATGTTGCCTCAGGGTCTGGGCTGACTTCCGGTCCGCTTGCAAGAACAGTTTCAGCACGTCGCCACTTCCCTCTTCCGCTACGCATACGTGCATCATGCCATACTATTCTATCATAGGTAGTATTTTTTTGACGCCTCGCCAAAATGACGCGCTGGTAGCGGGCGCGCCGTGTATTCTCTGGACGCGCGGCCGGGGGACGGTTTTGACCCAGGCCGCGGATCAGCGTTCGAATCTGGCAGAGCTGGCGGCGCGCGGCGGCGGCCAGACCGCGTCGCACCGGCGCCGGTGGACGCTCCGCCTGAGCCGGCGGCGGTTCTCGCGATGGTTCGGCGGGGCGGGCTGGCGCCGAAACGGCGGCAGCCCCAGTTCCGGCGTCAGGCGTCCTGCAACACGCGGGCGGCTCGCCCGAGCGCGAGCACCGAGGTCACCAGCGCATCCACGTCCTCGGCCGCGGTGCGATGATTGACGATGGCGGCGCGGATGGCGGTGCGTCCGCCGACGGTGGTCAACGATGGCGCGACGCGGCCCGCCTCGTGCAGGTCCGCCACGATCTCGGCGTTCAGCCGGTCGGCGTCCGCGCTCCGGTAGCCGAAACAGACAATGTTCAGCGGTACTGGGCCGAGTAGTTCCAGCTCCGGCTCAGCCGCCACGCGCGCCGCCAACCGCTGTGCCAGCGCGACCGTGTTGGCGACCACGCGGCCGATCGCGTCGGCGCCGTAGGTCTTCAGGGTGAACCAGGTTTTCAGCGCCCGGAACCCGCGCGAGAGGTCGGGCCCATAGTCGCACGGCCACCAATCCCCGCCGGCGAGGCCCCGTTCGGCCCGGCGCAGGTAGGCGGCGTCGGCGGCGAAGGTCTGGCGGTGCAGCACCTCGTCGCGCACCAGCAGGAACGCCGAGTCGTACGGCACCTGGCCCCATTTGTGCCAGTCGAACGCCAGTGAATCCGCCCGCTCGATCCCGGCGAGAAGCGGCGCGAGTTCCGGCGCGAGCATGGCCAGCGCCCCGAAGGCGCCGTCGATGTGGAAGTGGAGCCGCTCCGCCGCGGCGATCCCGGCGAGCGCCGGGAGATCGTCGATGGCGCCGACGTCGACCGTTCCCACCGTGCCGATCAACAGGAAGGGCGTCAGCCCGCTGGCGCGATCCCTGGCGATCGCCTGGCTGAGCGCGGCGAGCCGGATCCGGTGCGCGCCGTCGACCGAAATGAGCCGCAGTTGGTCCCGGCCCAGTCCCGCCATCTCCATGGCGCGGGCGATGCAACCATGGGCGGCGGCGGAGGTGTAGGCGGTCAAATGCCGCCCGATCGCGGCCAGGCCGCGGTCGCGGACCGGCGGGCCAAGCGCCCTGGTGCGCGCGACCAGCACGCCGATGAAGTTGGCCGCCGAGGTCCCGGTAACGAAGAGACCGCTCGCGGTGCGCGGAAAACCGAACAGGTCGCGGGTCCAGGCGGTCATCTGGCGCTCGACTTCGATCGCCATGTGATCGCGACCGCCCACATTGGCGTTCATCCCGGCGGCGAGCATGTCGGCGAGCATGCCGACCGGGGTGCCGCCGCCCTGCACCCAGCCCATGAACCCCGGATGCGCGTTGCCACTGGAATACGGCAAGATGGAACGCATGAATTGCGCATGCACGTCGCGCAGTTCGGTGGGCGCCCGCGGCAGGGGTTCGCGGATCGCGCTCACTTGGCTGGCCGGCGGCGCCCGCCAGACCGGCTGGTCGCGTAGCGTCTCGAGATGGTCGAACATGTCGTCGAGCATGCGATGCCCGTCGCGGCGCAGGTCTCGCCAGCCGGTCGGATCGAGCGAGCCGCCGGAGCACTTGTCTTGCATGGGTGCGACCTCCTCGACCGGCGCGATGCGATCGGCGGTCGAGGCGGGTTTATCCGGGGTATGATGAATCCTTGGTTAATACCAACCCGCTGAAAGTGTGACTCTCACCCCATCACGTCATGGCCCTCCCCCGACTCGTTCGGGGGATCGTCCGGGCCACCTATCGCCGCACCGTGCCGGTTCAGGTGGCCCGGACGAGCCGGACCATGACGGATATGATCGGCGACAAACCGGAACGTTCCGCCCGTTCGCTCCAACCGGCCGAGGCCGGGCCAGGGATGATGATAGCCAACGACCGACAACCGATCCGCCACCAGCCGGTCCAACAGGCGCCGCCGCGTCCGGACGCCCAGATCGCGATCGGTGTCGTAGACGCTCTCGGCATCGGGGAAGCTGTAGGACAGCGGATCGTGGAAGGCGACGTCGCCGGTGAGGCACCAGCCGCCATCGAACAGAAATGCCATATGCCCAGGGGTGTGGCCGGGCGTGGCCAAAGCGTGCACGCCGGGAAGGAATTCTTCTTCGTCGCGGATCAGCCGGATACGGTCCCGTAACGGGAGCAGGTGCCTGCGGACGCCGGCGACGCTACGGGACAGCCGGGACCCGGACGCCGCCGAGGTCCAGAAGTCCAGTTCCTCACGCGAAAGATACAGCGTGGCATTGGGAAAGTTCGGCGTTCCGTCATCGGCCATGGTGCCCCAGCAGTGATCGCAGTGGGCATGGGTCAACACCATGGCGTCGATCTCGGCTGGCGCGACGCCGGCCTCGCGGAGACTGTGCAACAGGCGTCCGCTGTCGGGACCGTAGAGTTTTTCCGAACCCATACCGTTGTCGAACAGAACCTTCTTGCCGGCGGTTTCCAGCAGCAGGCAGTTCTGCTCGACGCGGATCCGGCCGGCCGGTTGTCCCGCCGCGGTCAGCGATGTGCTCAACGCCGCCGGCCCCGGCCCCAGGAAAGTCCTTTCCGGCGCATCCAGCAGAAGCGGCCCATCCGAAACGATCGTCGCCGTCATCGTCCCGATCTTGAAACGATGGAACATCAGCCGATCCTTGCGCACGCGGCGGCGAGCCAGGCACGAACATGCGGCTCCACATGCGGCCCGACCTCACGCGACACGCGCGCGTGATAGGCGTTGAGCCAATCCCGCTCCCAGGGATCGAGCAACGCCGGATCGATCAGGTTCCGGTCGAAGGGCGCCAGGGTCAGCGTTTCGAACCGCAGGAACGGCCGGGCCGCGGCCTGGATCTCCGCCGGTTGCACCAGCAACAAATTCTCCATGCGGATGCCGTACTGGCCGGGCAAGTAATAACCCGGTTCATCGGAGAGGATCATGCCGGCGCCGATCGGCACGGGACGCGCGAGGCGGGAAATGCTGACCGGCCCCTCATGCACCGACAGGTAGCTGCCGACACCGTGACCGGTGCCGTGATCGTAATCGATGCCGACCTGCCACAACGCGCGGCGGGCGAACGAGTCGATATGGACGCCGCCCACCCCCTCGGGAAACACCAGAGTGGCGATGGCGATATGTCCCTTCAGCACCCGCGTGACGTTCGCTTTGATCTCCGCCGGCACCTCGCCTGGTCCGGTCCACACCGTACGGGTGATGTCGGTGGTGCCGTCAATATATTGCGCGCCCGAATCGATGAGATAGACCTCGTTGGGACGGATCGGGCGGTTGCTGTCGTCGGTGACGCGGTAATGGATGATCGCGCCGTGCTCGCCCGCGCCG
>Ga0181536_10001391_pt1 | contig 28519 bp, 23 predicted proteins | sample PEATcosm2014_Bin_41_FD_121105 | JGI IMG/M metagenome (GOLD analysis project Ga0181536, IMG submission 121105) | Peatland microbial communities from MTU Mesocosm Facility, Houghton, MI, USA - PEATcosm2014_Bin17_60_metaG | ecosystem: Environmental > Terrestrial > Soil > Wetlands > Peat | place...
CTCAAGCCGAGTGCGTCATCGAGCTCGCGATACGCGAGCAGACCGGCGTCGGACGTCACGACAGAACCGCGAAAGTGGAGCATCACGCGCCGGTCAAAATCCAGCCGCACAATGCCTTCCGGTGCTTCACCCGACGGGTTCGTCAATCTGGGCCTCACCTCATCGGCGCGAATCACTTGTCAATCATAGCAAATTTGCTCGTCGTCTACATCGATTTAGCGGTGTCATCCGGTGAATGCGGGTTAAAGCCTTGATCGGTCAGTTCCTCATCAGCGCCGCCAATACGGAAGCCCTACGCCGGCGCGGCAACTTTCGGCGTGTACTCGCCGGCATAGGCGCCGACGCTCTGCCAGGGCTGATCGATCGGCACGATCAGTTGCTCCGTACGGATCTTGTCGTAGGGCAGGTCCGGGTCGAGGCCGATGAGCGGTTTGCCGTCTTGGAACAGGCGGACCGCTTCGAGCATGCGCTTGCGCATGCGGATGATCGCGATGTCCGACGTGCCGAGATGTTCGGCGGTGCGGTCGACGATCGGTCCCATCGATTCCTGACAGGCCATGTCTTGGTTCGAGAAGCCCGCGATGCCGGTCCAACTCGTGCCGTTCTTCATCGCGTCGCGGTCCTGGTTGAACCAGTTGCCGACGTTCGCGATCCGGAACCAGTTGCGGTCGAGGTCCACGCCTGGCACGACGTGGTGCTGGCGGCGCGTCTCCGCTTCGTCGACCGGGCGGCCGTCCTGGCTGAAGAAGACGCCGTAGAAGATCGTGCGCTCGTCGTCGACGGGCACGAACACCTGGATGTGCGCGTTCTGCGTTTTCTCGAGCGGGCGCGGGATGAAGGCCGTGAACGGCACCAGGAAGATCGTCACGCGGACGTACTTTTCGGTGTCGGGATTCTTCGTCGGCACGCGGATCGCGGCGTAGCGGAAGCCGTAGTCGGTGTCTTCGGCTTCGAGCTTGGGCGAGGTGTCCATCGAGATCTCGGCGCGCTTTTTCCAATCCCAGATGATGCCCTGATGCAGGAACCACGAGTGTGAGGAGTCGATCGCGCCTTCGATCGCTTGGGCGTAGTTGACGCACTCGCCGACCTTCACGGTCGCGTACTGATCGCGCGGCAGCTTCATCCAATCGTACTCAGGAAACTTCGGCAGCGTATCGGGCGGCCCGAGATAGGTCCAGACCATGCCGCCCGCTTCGCGCACCGGGTAGCTGCGCAGCCTCATGCGGTCGCGAAAGCCCTTTTCGTTCGGCTCGGTCGGCATGTCCATGCACGCACCGCCGACGTCGAACTTCCAGCCGTGGTAGATGCAGCGCAGGCCGCCCTCTTCGTTGCGCCCGAGCGCGAGCGAGGCGAGCCGGTGCGGGCAGCGCTCGTCGACGACGCCGAGCTTACCGTCCGAATCGCGGAACACCACCAGCCGCTCGCCGAAGATCTGCGAGCGCACGGGCGCGCCGCCGGGTTCCGCAACCTCTTCGCCCAGACACGCGGGGACCCAGTAGCGGCGCATCATCTGGCCCATCGGCGCGTTGCCGGTGACGCGGGTCAGGAGTTCGTTGTCTTCAGCGGAGAGCATGCGGTCGGTCCTCGGTAGCGAGTGTGATGATGCGCCCTTCACGAGCGCTTTGGAGCAGGGCGATCGCCGCGGCCATGGTGTCGGTGCCCCAGCGGCCGTCGTGCAACGGCGGCTCGCCGCTCACGATGGCGTCGTAGAGCTCGTCGATCACGCCGTCCTTGTTCGGATAGGTGCGCGCGCGCGGCGCGATCAGCTCGCGCACGCCGTTCTCGTCGTAGATCAGGACGCCGTCGGCCGACGGGCGCAGATCGGCGCCCTCGCAGCTGACGATCAACAGACCGAAATGCGGATGATGCATCGGGCCGTTCGGCCGGTTGACGCCGCGGCCGGCGAAACCGCTGGCCGTGCGGCCGCGCGCTTCCTCTTCGGGCGTGGCGAACCGGCGCAGCGCGCGGCGCGCCTCACCGTACGCCGGCGCGACCTCGGAGCCGCCTTCGCTGACCCACTGATGGAACTCATCGCTGTCGAAGTGATCGTACCCGCTGTAGACGAGCGACGCCGCGACGCCGTCGGCGAATTGCAGCAGCGCGGTCATCGCGCCCTCGGTCGGCCGGCTGCGATCCCAGACGCCCGTGACCGCGTGCACGCTCTGCAGCGGGCCGCCGTCGATGACGCGTACGATGTCGAGCTGGTGCGGGATCTGATTGAACATGATCCCGCCGCCGAGCTCCGTGTCCAACTCTTCCGCACGCCGCGGGCGGTACAGGAAGTTGGTGTAGTCGAGGCTGGTCATCATGCGCAGCGCGCCGACGTCACCCGACGCGACCAGCGAGCGGATCAGTTTGATCGACGGATCGAAGCCGTGGCTGTGACCGACGACGAGCACGACCCCGTTGCGTTCGGCCGCGTCGGTCATCGCGCGGCACTCCTCGACCGTCAACGCCATCGGCTTCTCGACGATCGCATGCTTGCCGTGGCCGGCCGCCGTGAGCACGTCGGCCGCGTGATATTGGTGCGGGGTCGCGACGTAGACCGCGTCGACGTCGTCCGCGGCGCAGAGCTCGTCCGCCGTGGCGTAGGTGCGCCCGCCGAAATCGGCCGCGAACCGGGCCCGCGCGTCGGGATTGAGGTCGGCGGCGGCGGTCAGCCGCACGGCGGGGTGAGCGACCAGGCTGGGCAGCATCGAGGCAGCGGCTCGACCCAGACCGATGACCCCCAGGCGCAGCGTTCGGGCAGGCATTTTTCCCATAGTACACCAAATCATTCGTTAAGCAAAGTATCCCGTCTCGGAGGCGACCTCATGTCCATCTCCCGCAAGCGGCTGGCCGGCGCCGTCCTGGCCGGCGCCCTGGTCCTCCTGGCCGCCTCGGGCGCGCGGCAGCCGGCCACGGCCGCCGAGCCGTTCGTGATCCCGGTCGTCATGCCGCTGACGGGCGGCGGCGCGTTTCTCGGGACGTCAGAGAACCAGTCGCTCCAGATCGTCGAGAAGCTGGTCAACAAGCAGGGCGGGATCAAGGGCCGGCCGATCCACTTTGCCGTCCAGGACGATCAGTCTAACCCCCAGGTCGCGGTGCAGCTGACCAACGGTATCGTCGCGCAGAAGCCGCCGGTCATCCTCGGCAGCGCGGTCGTGGCGATGTGTAACGCGATGGCGGCGATCGTCAAAGCGGCGGGCCCCGCGCAGTTCTGCTTCTCGCCCGGCATCCATCCGGCGTCGGGCAGCTACACGTTCTCCTCGAGCATCAGCACCGACGATCTGGCCACCGCGTCGCTGCGCTACTTCCACGGCAAGCACTGGAACCGGGTGGCGCTGATCACGTCGACCGATGCCAGCGGTCAGGACGCGGAACGTGCGTTCGTCGAGGCGTCGCACCGCCCGGAGAACGCCGGGCTCTCCATTGTAATCCAGGAACATTTCAACCCGACCGACGTTACGGTGAGCGCGCAGCTCACGCGCATGATGGCGACGCATCCGGATGCGATCGTCGCCTGGTCGACCGGGACGCCGTTCGGCACGCTGCTGCACGGGATCACCGATGCCGGCATCGATATCCCGGTGCTCGGCGGTAACGGAAACCTGACCTATCCGCAGCTCGCGCAGTACAAGGCCTTCACCCCCAAGCAGATGTACTTCCCGAGCCCGCGCTTCTTCGCGCGCGAACAGGTCGGTCCGGGTCCGATCCGGGACGCGCAAAACCTGTTCTTCAGCTCGTTCGCCGCGATCGGCGTGAAGCCGGACGTCGCGCATTCGTTCTCGTGGGATCCGGCGCTGATCGTCGTCGACGCGCTGCGGCACGTCGGGCTCGACGCGTCCCCGGAAGCCGTGCGCAACTACATCGAAGGGCTGCACAGCTGGGTCGGGATCAACGGCGTGTACGATTTCCGTGACGGCAGCCAGCGCGGTTTGGGCGTGAACGCCGCGATCATCATCCGCTGGAACGCGGCGAACGCCACCTTCGCCGGCGTCAGCAAGCCCGGCGGCGCGCCCCGTTGACGTGAGCCGCGGGTTCGACCGGGACACCCACAAGAGCATCGGCTACCTGCTGCGCGACACGGCGCGGCGGATCCTGAGCGACTTGACGGTCCGCCTCGAACCCCACGGCATCACGTTGCCGCAATACTACGTGCTGCGCGAGCTTTGGCAAGAAGAAGGGCTCACCCAGCGCGAGATCGCCGGCCGCGTCGGCGTGCTGGAACCGACGATGGTCGGGACGATCGACGCGCTCGAACGGGCGGGGATGATCGTGCGCGAACGCAGCACGACCGACCGCCGCAAGACGCACGTGCAACTGACGGCCGCCGGACGAAAGCTCCGCGACACGCTGCACGGCTACGCCGGCGACGTGCTGGACCACGCGCTGACCGGCATCTCCGATAGCGAAATCGCCGAGCTGCGCCGGCTCTTGCAGCACGTGAAGAAGAATCTCAGCTAGCCGGGAAGCAACGTGAAGCGCGCCTCCTGGGCGGCGTTGAGCGCGGCGACGCCGGCCGGGACGAGCCACGTTCCGGGCAAGAAGTGGGCGACCATGTCGTCGTGGATCGCAACGACGGCGTCGCGGGTGGCCGTTCCGGCCGGCGCCATCTTTCCCGCGACGTAAGCGGCGAGTCCGCTCAGCGCGTTGTTGCAGACGAAGAACGAGACGCCGTGCTCGGCGACGAGCTCGCGGTAGAATTGGCTCCCGGGATTGGTCTGCGCATTCGCCTCGATTCCCGGCTTGGCCGTTCCCGCAAAGTTCGCAATCGTCGCGGCCAGCGGATACTTCGCGAACATCGTATCGTCGAGCGCGAGCAGCGGTGAGCTCCCGTGATAGAACACGGCTGCGGCATGCAGCCCGTTCGGACCGGCCGCGAAATACATCGGGTCGATGTAGGCTTCGATCGAATTACGCAGCAGGTTCAGCCCGTCGCGGGCATCGGCGTAACTGCGGGCCGCCAGCACCTGGCGGTGCGGAAACGGCCGGTTGAGCACGGCCGCGAACGCCACGCGGTCGAACGCAAACGGAACGGTGTCGCCGACGGCGGCTGCGGGGGCCGGGGATGGCGGGGCCGTGCCGGCCGCACCGGCGACCGACGGGGTTGCGGCGGCAATGGTCGCGGCGCCCACGACGAACGCGCGGCGGGAAACCTCGGAAGAGTTCATGCGTTCCACTTCGCCCTCGGCCCGCATCTCGCCCGGGGCGTCAGAGCGACCAGCGGTACGGCAGACTCAACCCGTCGCGGTCGCGGACGCCATGCAAGTCGTCGCTCATCAGATGCAGGCCGTGCTGCCACCACACGAAGATGACCGGGACTTGGTCGAGCAGGATGCGCTGCGTGTGGGCGTAGGCGCGTTTGCGCGTCGGCAGATCGTAGTGCGTGAGCGCGACGTTGGTCCAGCGATCGAAGCCGGCGTTGCAGAAGCGCACCGTGTTCTGCCCGCCCGGCGCCAGCGCGCTGCACGCATACAAGATGCTGTCGTCGGGATCGTCCCATAAGAAGTAGCCGTGCCAGGTGAGCTGAAAGTGCCCCGACTCGAGCAGCCCGCCGGCCGCCGCCGGCGCGAACATCAGGTTGGCTTGCACCGGCTTGATGCTCAAGTCGACACCGATCGCTTGCAGCATCGCCGCAATCTGGATCGTCGCGGCGGTCGCTGCGCCGTTGCCGGTGCCCACGATGCAGGTCAGCGCGAGCGGCCGGCCGTTCTTGCGCAGGATCCCGTCCGGCCCCGGCATCCAGCCGGCGGCTCGTAGCATGGCGCGCGCCTTGGCCGGATCGTAGGGGATCGGCCGCAGCGCCGGGTCGAACGCGGCCAAATAGCTCGGGATGTCGGCGACGGCAGGATCGGCGAAGCCGGCGGCAACGTCTTTGACGAGCGCGACGCGATCCACCGCGTAAGCCAGCGCGCGCCGCACGCGCACGTCGTCGAGCGGCGTTTGCGTGACGTTGAGCCACAACCCGAAGACGTCGTTGGTATCGAATTGTTCCACGTGCGCGCCCGCGACCGAGCCGAGATTGCGGGCCGTCAGCGGGGACGGCTCGTAGACCCAATCGATCTCGTGCGTGCGCAACGCGATCAGCTCCGAGTTCTCGTCGGACATCAGCTCGACGATCACGCGTTGCAGTCCCGGCTTGCCGAGCGCGTAACCGGGATTCGCGTCGAGCACGATCTGCCGGCCGCGCTCCCAGCGCACGAACCGGAACGGCCCCGTGCCGACCGGCGCGGCGTTGAACGGGTCGCGGTTGAGGTCGTGCTTGCCGGCCAGCAGATGGGCGGGCAGTACGGCCGTCATCCATTTCGCGAGAAACGGCGCGTAGGGCTTCGAGAGATGGACGACGACCGTGTAGCGGTCGGGCGTATCGAGGCGCACGACGCGGTCGTATGGGACGTGGTCCGACACGTTGTTGGCCGGATTCATGCGGGCGGCTTGCGTAAACGCGACGTCGGCGCTGGTGAACGGCTGACCGTCGTGCCAGCGCACGTTGCGGCGCAGGTGAATGGTGATCGTGCGCCCGTCGCGGCTGATGCCGCCGTTGTCGAGCGACGGCACGGCGGCTGCCAACTCGGGGATGAACGAACCGTCGGGCCGCGTCGCGATCAGCTTGTCGAAGATCAGCGAGGCGATGAAGTTCTCGATCAGCTGCGTGGTGAGGATCGGGTTGAGGGTGTTCGGTGACGACGCGAGGGCAACGCGCAGCGTGCCGGGGATCGTCCAGGAATGGCGTGGCGGCGCGGCGCCGAGCGAGGCCAGCACCAGCGCGGCGGTTACGAAGAAGCGGAGGATGCGTTGACCCATTGAGATGAAGTTGGCGGGATGACGGCCATGGTGGAAGCGCAAGCGCAGACCGCGTCGGTTCGCGAGGTCACGATGAACCTCTTGCGCGACCTCGGCATGACGACCGTCTTCGGGAATCCGGGCTCGACGGAATTACGGTTTCTCAAAGATTGGCCGCAAGACTTTCGCTACGTCATGGGTTTGCACGAAGGCTGTTCGGTGGCGATGGCCGACGCGTTCGCGCAGCTGACCGGCAACGCGGCCTTCGTCAGCTTGCATTCGGCCGGCGGGCTCGGCAACGCGATGGGCACGCTCTACACCGCCTATCGTAACGGCGCGCCCCTGGTGATCATGGCGGGGCAGCAAACGCGGGCGATGCTCGGCATCGATCCGTTTCTGTTCGCGCAGGATGCGGCCTCGATGCCGAAGCCGTACGTGAAGTGGAGCGTCGAGCCGGCGCGCGCGCAAGACGTGCCCGCGGCGATCGCTCGTGCGTACTACCTCGCGATGCAGCGTCCGTTCGGGCCGACGTTCATCTCGATCCCCGAAGACGACTGGGACGCTCAGGTGCCGCGCCTCGCGGTGCGCCGGGTCTATGCCGATTTCGTGGCCGATCCGGCGGCACTCGCCACGCTGGCCGACGCGTTCGCGGCGAGCCGCAACCCGGCGCTCGTGATCGGCTCGGGCGTCGACCGGGACGGAGCGTCGGATCTTGCGGTCCAACTCGCCGAACGTACCGGCGCGCACGTCTACGCGAGCGCACTGGCCGGCCGCTGCGGCTTTCCGGAGGCGCATCCGCAGTTCGTGAGCGCGCTGCCCCGCATCCGCAGCGGCGTCGTCGACAGACTGAGCGGCTACGACCTGGTCGTCGTGCTGGGTGCGCCGGTGTTCAACTACCATATCCACGCCGAAGGCGCGTTCATCGGCGAGGGAACGGCGCTCTTCCAGCTGACCGACGATCCGAATGCCGCGTCGTGGGCCGTCGCCGGCACCGCGATCATCACGAGTCTGCGTGGCGCGCTCGAAGCCCTGTTGCCGCGCGTGAACGTTCGGGCGGCAACGCCGCTCGCCACCCGGCAGCAGCGCGGCGCGGTTGCCGCGAGCGACCCGATCACGATCGCGTATCTGCTGCAATCGCTCGCGGCGACGATGCCGCCGGATGCGATCGTCGCCGAGGAAGCGCCGTCGACGCATCCGATCCTGCACGATTACTTGCCGATGCGGCCCGGCAGCTACTTTGCCGCATCGAGCGGAAGCCTGGGCTACGGGCTGCCAGCCGCGGCCGGCGTTGCGCTGGCGGCGCCCGGCCGGCGCGTCGTTGCCGTGATCGGCGACGGGTCGAGCTACTACGGGATCCAGGGCTTGTGGACCGCGGTCGAACACGGCTTGCCGATCACGTTCGTGATCGTGAACAACGGCGGCTACGGTGCGATGAAGGATTTCAGCGCGCTTTTCGGCTCCAAACGCTCGCCGAGCTTCGACATCGGCCATGTCGACTTCGCGAGCCTCGCGAAGGGCTTCGGCTGTGCAGCGCAACGCGTCGAGCGCGCGGCGGACCTGATCGGCGCGCTGGAAGCGGCCCATCGTTCGACCGGTCCGGTGCTCGTCGACGTCGTCGTCGAGTCGGTTATCGCGCAGCTGACCTAAGATAAGAGCCGCGCGAACCTTGAGGATGCACCAATTCAGGCGTTTTGTCTTTTTGCCGTTCTGGATAGCGCTGGCCGTAGCGGTTTCGGTCACCCCGGCTTCCGCTAGCGACCCAGCCTCCCGGTTAACTCTGCAGCTTGCCTTTGGTGGAAAAGTGAGCGCAATATCCACCTCCGGCTCCCCGCTCGTATGTCCGCGGCCTCTCGAGAGGCTTGGGATGCCGTTGTTCGCACCGCCGTCTGACGGGGCCACGGCCGTGTGCATCGGAGCCTCAACGGAGGGGATCGAGGTCGAATTCTCACTGCCCAGCAAGCGGCCGATCGATTTCGAGGTCCCGCCGAAACTCAGCTGCGTGACGCTTAACACTCCTGACCGGAACGACGTCATGGTCAAAGTGAAGGTCGCTTTGGGCGACGGGCGTCCGTCCGTTGAATGCGACATGGTCCGCTCCTTCCTGTACGTGCTCGCAATCGAACGCAGCGCAGCGGTGACGCCGGCCTATTCCCGTCCCGATCCCGAGGCTCACTCGTGGAAATCAACGATCGTGATTCCGTGGAGCGTGCTCCGCGTCCGCGGGCATTCATCGCGCCTCAACGTCACCGTATTCGCAAACGGTGCGAGGGCCCCGATCGCCGCGCACGCTATCGACCTTACCATCGAGGATCGGAGTGGAGCGCTCTCGCTTGTGTCCGCACCGATCTGGAAGTCCGTGCCCCCGTCGTCGACGCGCCGGCCGCGGCTGCACGAAATCGGAACCGACGCGTTTTTTGACTACGATCAAAACGTCATGGCCGCCACGACGACCGGGAACAACGACGCCGAGTCGACGGTCTCGCGCGCGCTATCAGAGGTTCTCAGCGGCGCGCTCATACCGCTGCCGGCGGGGCGCATCTCCACGGCCGGTCCGGAGTCGCTGGTTGCGAGAACGGAGACCTTGCTCGCATTTCTCAAGCCGAGCGATGCGCTCGGCGATCCTAACCTGCGGTTCTTCGCCGATTCCGAGCCTTTTCGGCTGACGAGGGTCGGCAGCCTCGCCTCGGGCTATACGCTCGGCTATTTGTCCGACATCGTGAAGACCGGCGCTTTCTACGGTTTGAAGCAGGGCGGGCAATTCGATGAAGCTTACGGCCTGACGATCGCCACCCCGAGCGTAGCGGCGACCCCGGCACCGCTCGGAGTGGATCCGCCACCGTCGCTCGCTCCCCTTGCGACCGTCGATCTGCTCCATTCGGTCGTCGCAAACGGCACCTATACGGACTACCTATCGGGCCTCGCCCTCGGCTCAAACTTCTACCGGGACGTTTGTGCCTCCGAACATCCCTATTGCGCGATCGCGCTGCATTTCTTCGCGAGCACGCAACGTGACGAAAATCCGCGCGTGACGTCACCGACGACGCTAAAGCCGCCTTACGCTTCGGACATGCAATTCGCCGGGGAATCCGGATCCTATACGACGATCGTTTCGCCGGACGGAGCGACTCCAACGTTCGTTCAGGCCGCCGAGACAATCGGCTTTCAGCAGCCCGACCGTTTTTACTCGCCGACCGGCGGAAAACTTCAGGCATTGTCCGCCCTCGGGGGCGTGGTCGGGCACGTCACGCTGTCATACGGGACGGGATCGTTGGAGCACCTGAGCTCCGTCGATGTGTTGGGAGTGCGTTTGACGACACCGTATGGCGACGTCTTCACCGACCTTTCCGAACAGTTCGCGGTTCCGTTCGATGTCGGCGCAACGCGCGGCTGGTCGTTCGATCTCGGAGCTCAGACCGAAACGCTCTCGGACCGCGTTGCGGAGATGCAGCAGGGCCTCGTCCAGAACTATTTTGCGGCGGTCTATCCGACCAGCGCAGCGCTGAAAGCTTCGGTTACCTCCGCGATCGTGCGGCCGCAGTCGCAACAGAACGCCGCTCTCCGCTCCCCGGTCCTGGGGTTCAAAGACCTTGGTGATCTCAACCTTCAGCTCGACGCCGGTTATCAACAGGGCTTCGTCACGAACTGCCGCCCCCTACCGGCGAGTAGGTGTATGACCGGGAAGGCCGACGCTGCAACCTGGGCGTTCTTCGCCAATCGCAAAACGCTTGGATTCGGAGTCTCGTCGATGCCGAGCATGTCGATTCCCGAAGACGTGGCGATCGCGAGAACCGCGCGCTACTTCGGCTCGTACGGCAATTCGCCGGGATCGGTGACGACATATTTGACGTTCACGAACTGCGTACAAGCGACGGTCGCGTACACCAACGTGGCAGACCCAATCGGGGTAGCGCTGCCGCAAAAAGGTTCGACGGTGTCAGGCAAAGTGTACTATCCGTTCCGCGAGCTTGGGGTCGAGGTCGGCTACTCGAACACGATCGATGCGGTGAGTTCGGCGTCGAGTCAGCTCGGATTTTACGTCTTGCTTCGGTTTACGGCAAATCTGACGAAGGTCGCAGCGCCAGGCTGTCCGCCGTAGCCCCGTCATACCGAGCTCGTGACTTTTCGCGATCGCTACCTGAGCGCGCAACTGCAAATCAGCGTCGCCGCCGGGAATGCTTTGGGGATGACGTTATATTTTGCGGCGGCGTCGATTACGGGCTGAAGGTCGGACGGTTCGATCGGAACGCCGCGTTCCGGGTGGCGGATGTTCGCAAGCGTCGCCGGATCGATCCCGCCGAACTCGGCCATCAACGGGGCGACCTCACTTCCGTGCGCGGCGATGTACGTCGCCGCTTCCTGGGTCGCGTGGAGGAACTTGGCGACGAGATCGGCGTGCTCGTTGGCCCAACTGCCGTTGGCGAACAGCACGGCGTTCGCGAAGCGCTTCCCCAGCGCGTCGTACGGATAGCCCAGAAGACGGACCTTGCCGCCGTTCAGGTCGGCGGTGAAATACGGCTCGTAGACGGTCGAACCGGCGATGCGGCCCTGATCGATCGCGCCGGCCACCGCCGACGCCGGCAACTCGGTCCACTTGATCGTCGCCGGGTCGACCCCGCGCGCTTCGAGCCAGGCGAACGTCGCGAGCGTCGTCAAATCGCCCAGCGTGACCGCGGCGAGCGTTTTGCCGCTCAAGTCCTTCGCATCTTTGATCGGGCCGGCGGCACCGACGATGAGACCGTTATCCGGCCGGGCCGAGTCCCAGAACGAGATCGCGCCGATGACGACGAACGGCAAGCCCTTCGCAACGGCGGTGATGGCGCCGGTCGGACTGCCTTTGCCGATCTCGAGCGAGCCGCCGGCGAGCGCGGCCGCAACCGCAGCCGCACCGGGGACCTTCACGATCTGAACGTTCAGTCCGTACTTCTTGTAAAGTCCCGCTTTGTCGGCATAGAGCAACGGCACGGATTGGTCGTCCGTGCCGGTGCCGACGCGGATCAGCGGCGAGAGGTTGGTCTGGGGTAACGCGGCCGGCGCGCTCGCAGCGATGACGCACAGCAGTGCGGCATACGCGAGCGCGCGACGCAGCACTATGCTAGGGCCGGGGTGCGCCGGCTGCGCAGATAGACCTCGATCAACTCATCGCGAAACGGCGAATGGGTATTGATGTTGCGGTCGACCATCGACTCGAACCCGTCTTCGTTCATGTCTTTGTGCATTTCTTTGGGCAGGTCGATGCAGACGTTCTTGGCCGGGTCGCGGATCACGCACAGCGGGTCTTCACCGCGCTCGACCTTGGCGAGCTCGCGTTGCAGCATCTGGCGCAGCATGATCACGCCGAGGTCCGTCGTGCCCAGCTTCTCGAGATGGCGTTGGGCGATCGGTCCCTGCGTTTCCCAGGCCATCGGATCTTGCCCGTAGACGTATTCGAGATCGTACTCGCCGGTTGCGTTGCGCTGCGGCGCCGGGAAGACCGGGACCCGGTCGAGCAGGTGTTGCGGGATCTCCGTCCCTTCGGGGAACGTGTACGCGCTGTACCAATAATGCTCGGTCGTCGTATCGTCGATCGGCACGCGAAACTGAAACATATAGTGCATGAAGGTCGTGTCGCCACTCGAGACGGCGAGGACGTTCGGGAAGAGCACCGGATGACCGGTCGTCCAGTCGGACGCGTCTTCCGACTGCCCTTCCATCAAGCGCCGCTTGACGATGCCGTACTCGAACTCATCGAACGCGATCTTCTTGTGATGCCGCGAAAACGCGGTCGACGTCTTGATGCCTTTCTGTTCGCGGACGAACTCGTAGAGGTGGCCGTGCAACCATTCCGTGTGCACGGGGTCGAGCGAGTTTTCCTGGATCTGCAGCCAATTGGAGCGCACGCGCGTGACCCCGCACATCCGGATCGCGCGCGGAGCGACGAGGCCGTCGAGCGCCGGGATCAGCGGTGCCGGTAGCGGACCCATATACGCCCACACCAGGCCGGCAAATTCTTTCACCGGATAGGCCGGCGTGGTGACCTTGTCTTTGAACGCCGAGCCTTCGGGCTCGTTCGGCTGCTCGAGGCACTGGCCCGTGCCGTCGAACTTCCAGCCGTGGTACGGGCAGCGGATGCCGTTTTCGGTCGGGATCCCGTAGGCGAACGAGGCGCGCCGGTGCGGGCACTGCTCGGCGATCAGCCCAAGCTTCCCGCTGCGATCCCGAAACAGGACCAAGTCCTCGCCCAGGATCGTGATGCGCTTGGTCCAGCGCTCGCGCATTTCGTCGGCTCCGGCAACCGGATGCCAGTAGCGCCGCATCAATGCGCCCATGCGCGTCCCGGGCCCGATGCGCGTCAGAACTTCGTTCTCCGCCTCACTCAACATGTCGATTCTCCTCGAGCGGCTCCACTACAGAATGACGGGTTATCATTATCCTACCGGAATCCGGGCTCCCGCGGGAGCTTCAGCGCCACGATGAAGCCGGACAAGATCGCGAGGCCGGGAACGAGGCCGATCAAGAGGATGTTGGTGTCGACGATGAAGCCGCCGAGCGCGGGCGCCAGCATCAGGGCCGCGTTGCTCATGAGATCGTTGAAACCGAGCGTCGCGCCGCGTTTGTCTTCCGGCGCGCTGGCCGAGAGCAGCGCGGAGATCGTCGGTTCGATGAATGACGCGCCGATGGCCCAGATGACGAGGACCGCGACGAAGGTGCCGAGATTCCCGGCGAATCCGAGCAGTGCGTAAGCAGCTAAGCTGATCCCCAAGCCGGCCTGGGCGACGACCCGGTCGCCGTAGCGATGGGCGAGCGGCCCGACGCCGATCCACAGCGCCACGCCGCCCACGATGCCGGCGATCGCGATCAAGAAACTGGCCTGCTCGGGCCCGAAGTGCAGCCGCCGGTTGACGTAGAGCGCGAAGATCGAGAAGAAGAACGTCACGGCGAAGATGAACAGAAAGTGGACGCTGATGAGCGCGCGAATACGCGGCACCGCAAACACGTCGCGAGCCGTGCGCACGACGTCGATCTTCTCGCGTTGCTTGCCGCCGGTCTTCGGCAGAAAGCGCACGGTCAGCACGATATTGACGATCTCGATCGCCGCCGAGACGACGAACGGCAGCCAGAAGCCGACGTGCACGAGCGCGCCGCCGATGACCGGTCCGAGCACGATGCCCGCGCCGAAGACGACGCCGAAGCCCGCGAAGGCCGCGTCGCGCTGGTCCTCCGGCGTCACGTCGGCGATGTACGACTGCGTGACGCCGAGGTTGCCGCCCCCGATCCCCGCCACGCCGCGCGCGATGAACAGCGCCGGCAGCGAGATGGCCGTGGCGAGGAGCAGATACCCGGCGAGCGAGATGAACTGCGAGATGAGGACGATCGGCTTGCGCCCGATCCGGTCGCTCAGCGCACCCCAAAACGGCGCGGCCACTGCGGAGGCGACGGCCATCGTCGCGAGCAGTGCGCCGACGAGTACGCCGCTGGCGCCGAAGCGCTGCGCGTAGTACGGCAGCAGCGGGATCATGATCATGTACCCGAAGACGTCGATCAGCGTGATGCCGTAGATCGGCGCCAGCGCCGCGATGATCTGCCGCTTCGAGGACCCCCGCATTCCCATACCGTTCCCGTAATTCGGCGCAGCGCGCAAAGGCTTCAGGCTACACCGGGCCCAATTTCCCGAAAAGCACTGCTTAGCGGAGGACGCACATGCTCAGCGCCGACGAGAACCGCCTGCTCACCGAGATCGGTCCCGGTTCGCGCATGGGCGCGCTGCTGCGCCGCTACTGGCAGCCGTTGGGAACGGCCGGCGAGATGAGCGATCGCTGGACGAAGCGCGTGCGCATCCTCGGCGAGAACCTGGTGCTCTACAAGGATCGCACCGGCGCGTTCGGCCTGATCGGCGAGAAGTGTCCGCACCGCGGCGCGTCGCTCGCCTACGGTTTTCCGACGTTCGAAGGGTTGCGCTGCTCGTACCACGGCTGGATGTTCGACGGTACCGGGCGCTGCATCGACATGCCGAACGAACCGCCGGAGAGCACCTATCCCGAGCGCGTGCGTCACGCCGGCTATCCGGTGCGACAGCTCGGCGGGCTGCTGTGGGGCTATCTCGGGCCCGGCGAGCCGCCGCTGATCCCGCGCCTCGACGGCCTGGTTGCCGCGGGGACGATTCGCAGCCTCGGCAAGGCCGTCGTCAACTGCAATTGGCTGCAGATCATGGAGAACTCGGTCGACGCGGTGCACACCGAGTGGCTGCACGGCAAGTACTACGAGTTCCTCAAGGAGAGCGAGAACGTCAAGGTCTCGATCGCCAAGCACCATCTCAAGATCGGCTTCGACGAGTTCGAATACGGCATCGTCAAACGCCGCGTGCTCGAGGGTCACACCGAAGAGGACGACGATTGGAAGATCGGTCACCCGTTGGTGTTTCCGAACACGCTGGCGATCGGCAACGCCGGCGACGATTGGCACGAGTACCGGTTCCAGTTCCGCGTGCCGATCGACGACACGCACACGCAGCATTACTGGTACAGCTCGTTCGTGATCCCGCCCGGCCGCGAGGTGCCGGACCGCTTCTTCGAGCGCGTCCACGAGTACGACGTCCCCATCCGTGACGAACGCGGCGAGTACATCCTCGACTCGATTCACGCGCAGGACATCATGGCGTGGGAAACGCAGGGACCGATCGCCGACCGCACGACCGAGGCGCTGAACTCGACCGACCGCGGCGTGACGCTGTATCGCCGCATGTTGCTGCGCGAGCTGGCCCGCATCGAAGCCGGCGAGGACCCGAAGAATTTCCGGCGCGATCCCGCCCAGGACGGCGTGATCGAGCTGCCGCTCGAGCGCAAGAAAGGCATTCGCGCCGAAGGCTTCGAGAATTTGCTGCGCCGCCATCAGATCCAGTTCTCGCCGATCGCGAACGAGCTCGTCGCGATCTTCGAGCGGGCGAGCGTGTGACGGTCTGCGTTTCACCGGGCGGACGCACGGCGTCGCGCGGTGACGCCGCGCTGCGGCTGCTCGTCGGTACCGTGGACGGCGTCTGGGAGCTCACCCGCTCCAACGCCGGAGCGCCGTGGGCGAAGGGCACGCACGCGCTCGGCGGTAGCCACATCAGCGCGCTCGTACGGTTGCACGATGGTACGACGGTGTTCGCCGGCGCGCACTCCGGCGGCTTGTGGGTGAGCCACGACGACGGCCGCACGTGGGAGAGCGCTGCGGAGGGCATCGCGCCCGAACACCGCCACGTGTTCACGATCCACGCTCGCGAGCAGGACGGCGCGACCACGCTCTTCGCCGGAACGCAACCGGTCGCGCTCTACCGCAGCGACGATTTGGGCCGCACGTGGCGCGAGTTGCCGGCGCTGCGCGGCGTCGAGGGTCAGGAGCTGTGGACGTTCCCCGCGCCGCCGCACGAGCCGCACGTCAAGTACATCGCCTCGCATCCGGCCGAGCCGGCGACGCTCTACGTGTGCGTGGAACAAGGCGCGCTGCTGCGTTCGCGTGACGACGGTGCGACGTGGAGCGAGATCACCTCGTACGAGGCGCCCGAGGACATCTGGCACCACGATGCGCACCGCGTCGTCTTCGCGCCCGGCGATCCGCGCGAGCTGTATTTCACCAGCGGCGAAGGACTCTACCATTCCACCGACGCCGGCGCGACCTGGACGCATCTGACGACGCGCCACGACGCGGTCGGGTATCCGGATGCGACGTTTCTCGATCCGGCGGACGCGCGAACGGTCTACCTCTCGGGCAGCCACAACTCGCCCGACGCGTGGACGAACGCCGGCGTATCGACGCATCCCGGATTTTTGCGCAGCCGTGACGGCGGCACGACCTGGGAAGAGCTCGATGCCGGGCTGCCGGATCGCGTCGGCGGCTCGTTCGAAGCGCTGGCGATGCACGACGTACCCGGCGGTCCGGCGTTCTATGCCGGAACGGTCGCCGGCGAAGTGTTCGCGAGCGAAGACCACGGCCTGACGTGGCACTGCGCCGCGAGCGGCTTGCCGCCGATCTCCAAAGTCGGCCACTACAAGAAGTTCCCCGTACCGTCATCGATCTGAGGTTGGACATGCGTTGTTCGTTGCTCGCGCGGCTGGCCGCGCCGTTGCTCGCCGCCGTTCTCATCGCTTCCGTCGCGCCGGCGCGCGCCGCGGATACGTACGATATCCAAGCGATTTTGCCGCTGACCGGTCAAGCGGCGTTCATCGGCAAGGGCGACGTCAACGCCCTCAACGCGATCCAGGCGCTGATCAACAAGCAGGGCGGCATCGCGGGCCGCCCGATCAACTTCGTCGTCCAGGACGATCAGTCGCAACCGGCGGTCGCGGTGCAACTGCTCACGCGCGTCTTGACCACGCACGTCCCGCTCGTCATCGGTTCGACGCTCACCGGCATTTGCAACGCGATGGCGCCGCTGGTCAAAGACGGGCCGGTCGAACTGTGCTTCTCGCCGAGTTTCAAGGCCCCACCGGACGGGTTCGCGTTCTCGGCCGGCGTCGGCACGCCGGACCTCATGCGCGCCGCGATGCGGTTTCTCATCGGCCGCGGATATCACCGCGTCGCGATGATCACGTCGACCGACGCGACGGGGCAAGAGGCGGAACAAACGGCGACCAGCGTTCTCGCGCTGCCGGAAAACAAAGCGCTGACCGTAGTCGACAGCGAGCACTTCGGCATCGCCGACATCAGTGTCACCGCCCAAATGGCGCGCATCAAAGCCGCCAATCCCGACGTATTGGTCGCTTGGACGACCGGGAACCCGTTCGGCACCGTGCTGCACGGCGCGTCCGACGCGGGCTTGGGGGTGCCGATCTTCACGACCAACGGCAACATGTCGTTCGATCAGCTCAAGCAGTACGCCCAGATCATGCCCAAGGAACTGCTCTTTCCGGGCTTGCCCTCGCTCACGCCCGATCAGCTCCCGAACGGTCCGCTGAAACGCGCCGTCGACACGTTCCGGTCCGCGTTCACCTCAACCGGGATCCAGCCGGGGGCCGGCGAGAATCAAGTCTGGGATCTCACGCTGATCATGCTCGACGGTCTGCGTAAGCTCGGGCTCAACGCGACGCCGGCGCAATTGCGCGACTACGCGTTGAACCTCAAGGGTTACACCGGCATCTACGGCCCGTTCGACTTCGCCGCGAACCCCGGCCGCGGCGTCGGCATCGACGGCGTGATCGTCCAGCGCTGGGATCCGGTGAAGAGCACTTTCGTCGCGGTCAGCCGGCCGGGCGGCGCGCCGATGCGCTAAACGCTCGCGAAGGGCTTGTTGGGCGCGGCGCGCAGCGCTTCGGCCGCGCCTTCGGCGAACGGGACACCTTTCGGGATCAGGATCGAGGCGGAACGCACGTATTGCGCGGCCGGCTCGAGCGCCATCGGCGGCGGGCCGCCCTCGCCGTTCGCTTCGGCGGCGTGCAAGAGCGTGCGGCGCGCGGCGATGATCGCGGCGTCGCTCGTGCCGAGGCGTTCGTTGGTGCGGTCGACGATACGGCCCATGCTTTCTTGCAGCGAGGCGTCCTGCATCGAGATGCCCTTCACCCCGCTGAACGACTTCCGGGCGCGTTGCGCGGCGCGGTCGATCAGGTAGTGGTTATCGCGGTTGGCTTTCGGGCGGAACGTGCCCGGGACGTACTCGACGTGGATGCCCATTCCGGCATCCATAGCGGCGACCTCATCCGCGGTGAGCGCGCGCGTCGGTTCGTAGTTGATGCTCCACGTCCAGCAGTTCTCGTCGTCCATCGGCACGAACGCGTGCGCGCCGATCACGTTGCGGCCGAATGGCGGGATGATCGTGTACCACGGCATGATGAACGGCGTGATGCGCCAGTAGTCGTTGGCATCGTCGGCCGCGCGCCGGGCCCCGATCAGCAACCCGCTCGGTGAGTCGTGCACTTCGAATTTCGGGCGCGTATCGGCTTTGAGGAAGACGTTGCCGTGCGCGCCTTCATGCATCGGGTCGTCGTCGAGGTTGAAACGATGCAGCGTCGACACGTGACTCGAGTCGATGCCGCCCTCGAGCGCCTGCAAGTAGTTGCATTCCTGAATGCGCTTGGACACGTAGCGCTGCTCGGCGGGCAGCAGCGTCCACTCGAGCTCGGGCGGCGGCGGCTCGCTTTCGGGCGGACCCATGTAGGCCCAGAGCACACCGCCGCGCTCGATCAGTTTGTATGCGGTGAGCCGGACCTTGTCTTTGAAGCTGCTCTCGTCGGGCTCGGAGGGCATATCGACGCAGCGGCCCTGCACGTCGAACTTCCAACCGTGATAGGAGCAGCGGATGCCGCATTCTTCGTTGCGCCCGTAAAAGAGCGAGACGCCGCGATGCGGGCAGAACTCTTGCACGAGCCCGAAGTTGCCGGCGGTGTCGCGGAAGCCGAGCAAGTCTTCGCCGAGCAAGCGGATCTGCACCGGATCGCAGTCCGGTTCCGGCAACTCGCCCGCGAGCATCGCCGGAATCCAATAGCGCCGGAAGAGCTCGCCCATCGGGGTGCCGCGGTCGGTTTCGGTGAGGATTTGCTGCTGGGTTTGGGTCAGGGCCATGATCCGGTCTTCTACGCCGACGCGGGGACGGCTGCTGCGGGTGCGCCGTAGTGCGCGATCAGGAGGTCGAGGCAGCGGCTTACGAGCTCGTAATTCTCGGGGCCGATGAGCGCCGCGACGCTTTCCTGCTTGTCTTGCGCTCGCGTCAGCACCGCTTCGTAGAGGCGCCGGCCCTTGGGCGTGAGGCGAAAGAGCGTGCCGCGTTTGTCGGTCGGGTCCGGCTTCTTTGCAACGTGGCCGCAGGCGACCAGGTCCATCATGCTTTGGCTGACCTGCGAGCCCAACAGGTGCATGGCGCGCGCGATCGCCAGCACGCGGCCTTCACCGTGAGCGTGCAGGTGGCCGAGGATTCGCAACGACGTAAGCGGCAGGTTCAACCCGGCAACGAACTTTTTGTCGACCCCGCGGTCGAGGATGCGGCTGAGGACGCTGATCTTGTAGCTGAGGAAGTCTTCGTTGCGCATAGACCGAACGTCGAGCCCGGCTCGTTTACTCATTGATCGATCTTCGAGACCCGCGAGGTGAAATAATGCTTGGAGCCGACCTGATGGCGGCGGCGGTGGAGCGGCACGGCGTGCGCACCGTGTTCGGACTGCCCGGACACCTCGAGTCGTTCTTCGGCGCGCTCGACCGGCGCGGCATGCGCTTGATCCACATGCGCCACGAGAGCGCGGTGGTCTTGGCGGCCGACGGCTACGCGCAGACCCGGCGCTCGCTCGGCGTCGCGTGCGTCACGTCGGGACCGGGCCTGGCGAACGCCGTTGGCGGGCTCGCCTCGGCGTACGATGCCGGTACGCCGGTGCTCGTCTTCGCCGGGCGCAACCCGTTCGCGATGCTCGACGCGCGGCCGCAGCAGGAGCTGGACCACGTGCGCCTGGTTCGTTCGATCACGAAGTGGGCGCAGGTCGTGCACGATCCGGCGCGGCTGGGCGAGTACGTCGACATGGCGGCGCGGGTCGCGCTCAGCGGCGAGCCGGGGCCGGTGCTGCTGGAAATCCCGCGCGACATCGCGGTCGCGACGGTCGACGACGCAGCGATCCCGGGCCCGGTGATTCGCGCGCATGCGCCGGCGCCCGCGCTCGAAGACGTCGTGCGGGCCGTGGCGCTGCTGGCGCGCGCGAAGCGTCCGCTGCTGGTCGCCGGGCGCGGTGCGTACTGGTCGCACGCGAGCGACGTGGTGGCGCGGTTAAACCGCGACTTCGGCGTGCCGGTGCTGCTACAAGGTCCCGGCCGCGGGCTCATTCCCGAGGATTTCGAGACGGTGTTTCCGTGGCCGATGGGCAGCATCGCCGCGCGCGAGGCCGACGTCGTCATCCTGGCCGGCGTGCGCATGGAGGGCGCGATCGGTTTCGCCGCGCCGCCGTTCTTCAACGCCGACGCGAAGTTCATCCAGATCGCGAACGACGCCGCCGAGATCGGGCGCAATCGCGTCGTCGAGGCGCCGCTCGCCGGCGATACGCGGCTGGCGCTCGAAGCGCTCGTCTACAGCCTCGAGGCGGCGAAGGTCGCGCCGCGCGACGCGAGCTGGGTGAAGGCCGCGGTCGCGCCGCGCATCGCGCGCATTGCCGGGATCGACGCCGGTCCGGCGCCGGAAGAAGGGCAAGCGCATCCGCTGCGCATGGCGCGCGAGCTGGCCAAACGCATGCCCGCCGACGCGCTCTTCGTGGGCGACGGCGCGAACTGCAACAACTGGTACAAGGCGACGTTCCGCATGCAGTCGTCGCCCGGCTTTCTCGATCACGAACCGTTCGGCGCGATGGGCACCGGCCTGCCGTATGCGATCGGCGCGGCGGCGGCGTTCGCGGAGGACGGCAGCCCGCGTCAGGTCTACCTCGGCACCGGCGACGGCGCGTTCGGACAGTATCTGGCCGAGCTCGCGAGCGCGTCGCTGCACGGGCTCGCGATCTTCGTGATGGTCGCCAACGACGGAACCTGGGGCTCGAGCCGCAACATCACGCTGCGGATGTTCAACGGCACGACCGGCGTCGACCTCAATCAGAGCCGCTACGACATGGTGGCCGAGGGGCTCGAATGTCATGGCGAGTTCGCGCCGACCCCCGCCGACGTCGCGCCGGCATTCGACCGCGCGCTGGCCGCGGTGCGGTCGGGCAAGACGGCGGTCGTCAACGTGCTGGTCGATCGCGTCGCCAGCGGCGACCGCGCGGACCCGCTCGTGCAGATGATCAGTTTCAACCGGTTACGTTTTGGAGGCATTTAGAACAAGTGAGCGGCGGGATCGACTTTCACCATCACTACACATCGCCCGAGTGGTTCGCGTTTCTCACCGAGCACCACGAGAAATCGTATCCGTTTCCGGGCTTGCGGACGTTGAGCCGCTGGTCGCCGGCGGCGGGCGTCGAAGCGATGGACGAGGCCGGCGTGCAGACGGCGGTCCTGTCGACGACGACGCCCGGCGTGTGGTTCGGCGACGCGGCCGAGGCGCGCCGGATGGCGCGCAACATGAACGACTTCGGCGCCGACATCGTGCGCGAGTATCCCGGCCGCTACGGGCTCTTCGGCGTGCTGCCGCTGCCCGACGTACAAGCGAGCCTCGAAGAGATTCCCTACGTGTTCGACACGCTCCATGCCGCCGGCATCGGCGTGTTGTCCAGCTACGGCACGAAGTGGCTCGGCGATCCGTCGTTCGGGCCGGTGTGGGAAGAGCTGAACCGTCGCCGGGCCGTCGTGTTCAGCCACGCGACCGCGCCCGAATGCTGCCGGGTGGTGATGCCGAATTTCGACCCGACCACGATCGAGTTCAACACCGACACCGCGCGCACGATCATCAACCTGATCGAGTCGGGCACGGCCGAACGCTATCCGGAGATCCGGTTCGTGTTCTCGCACGCCGGCGGCACGATCTCGGCGCTGGCCGGACGCTACCTCAAGGAGCAAGTCGCCTCCCAAGCGCTGAGCTCCGCGGCCGCCACGAACACGCGGCTCGGGCAGCTGCGGCGGTTCTTCTACGACACGGCCGGCTCGGCCAACATCGTCAACATGCAATCCCTGAAGATGATCGTGCCGCTCTCGCAGGTGGTGCTGGGAACCGACTACCCGTGGTTCACGGCCGCGACGATCCTGGGCGGGTTGGCCGACGCGGGGTTGTCGGCCGCAGAGCTTCGGGGGATCGAGCGCGAAAATGCGCTTCGGCTGCTGCCGCAGTACGGGCGCTAGCGGAGGTTCGTTCAATGGTTGATCGAAATTATAGCGGATGCTGACGCAAGAACAAAACGACGCGCTGACCCGGACCGCACCCGGCACGCCCGGCGGGAGGTTGCTGCGCAGTTACTGGCAGCCGATCGCGCTGGCCAAGGAATTGCCGGCCGGCGGGGCTCCCGTGCCGGTGGACATCCTGGGCGAAGAGCTGGTGCTCTTCCGCGACGACCGCGGCCGCCTGGGGCTGCTGGACCGGCATTGCTGCCATCGTGGGACGGATCTGTCGTTCGGCCGGCTCGAGGACGGCGGCCTGCGCTGCCTCTATCACGGCTGGCTCTACGACGTTACCGGGCGATGTCTCGATCAACCGGCCGAGCCGAAGAGCAGCACCTTCAAAGACAAGGTGTGCCAGACGGCCTATCCGGTCGTCGAGCGGGCCGGCGCGTTCTTCGCCTATCTCGGTGAGGGCGAACCGCCGGAGGTTCCCAACTACGATTTCTTCACGTATCCGTCCGAGCATCTGCACGCCGCCAAGGTCTTCGTCGACTGCAATTACCTGCAGGCGAACGAGGGCAACTACGATCCCGCGCACGTCGGCTTCTTGCACAAGACGTTCGAAGCCGATCGGCGGCCGGGCTTGAAGTTCGGCGACCTGCACCGGATCGGCGTGCCGGAGACGGACGAGGCGCTGATCGAGCCGGAAGAGACGCCGCGGCTGGAAACCGAGACCACCGACTTCGGCTTGCGCATCTTCCAGGTGCGGTCGGGCGGCGAAGGTCGCAAGTACGTGCGCGTGACGATCTTCGGGATGCCGAACTTCTCGGTGATCGCGGGGCCGCAGGGCGGCGACGGGCACATCGGGATCTGGCACGTGCCGATCGACGACTTCAGCCACTGGCGCTGGCACTTCGCCGTGCGCCGCGACGCGCCGATCGACTCCACCAACCGCATCATCCGCTCGCACCAGAACGGCGAGTACGAATCGGAGTTCCGCCTCAAGCGCAAACGGGCCAACCGCTACCTGCAAGACCGCAGCGCGATGAACCAAAACTACACCGGCATGGGCCCGAACTTCAACACGCACGACGCTTTTGCGACCGAGAGTCAGGGCTACATCCAGAACCGCACGCGCGAGCATTTGGCGACGACCGATGTGGCGCTGGCGGCGGCGCGGCGGTTGATGCTCAAGGCGGTCGACGACGTGAAGGCCGGCCGGACGCCGCAGGGCGTCGTCGGCGACGCCGCCGCCAACGACCACCGGCTGCTGATGTCGTTCGACGTGCTGGCCGACGAGGCGATTCCGAACACCGATCTGGTCCACATCATCGCGGAGCGCGCAGCCGTTGCCGCCCGCTGAACGCGTCAAGCTCACCATGGCGGAGCGCCACGCGATCGAGTGGGAGTGCGCGCAGAACACCGTGCGCTTCTACAACCGTCTCGATGGCGTACGCGGTGCGGAAGCGGCGGCCTTGTTCGCCGAGGACGGGCTCTGGTACCGCGACGGTGACGACAGCGCGTTCACCGGACGGGCCGAGATCGCCGCGCACGTGAACGCGCTGCCGCAACGCGGCAATCCGGCGGTCGCGCCGGAGGACCGCATGGTGTTCCATCTGGTGACGAACGTCGAGGTCACCGTGATCGATGAAGCAACCGCCGAAGTGCGGGCGCTGACCTCGGTGATTCCGGGCGCCCGCGGCAAGGACGGCAATCCCGGCACGACGCGCGGCATCGGGGCGGTGTTCCCGACGGTGGAGATTCACAAGAAAACGGCGGACGGCTGGAAGATCGCCAGCAAGAAGACCAAGTTGGCGCTGCGTGTCGGTTAGGCGGCTCCTCGCGAACGCGGTGGCCGCAGCCGCGCTCTGCATCGTGCTGCCCCGAGAGGCACCGGCGCAACCCGCGCCGCTGAAGATCGGCGTCGTGATGTCGTTCAGCGGGCCGGGATCGACGCTCGGACGCTCGGTGCGCGGTTCACTCGACGCGTGGCTCGTGATGCACCACAATCTCGTCGGCGGCCGGCCGGTGACCATGATCTACCGCGACGATGCGCACGCGCCCGAGACCGCGCGACGCCTGGCGCAAGAACTGGTGGTGTCGGAGCATATCGACGTGTTGCTCGGGGCGTCGTCGGCCCCCGAGGCGGCGGCGATGGAGGACGTGTCGACGCAAGCGAAGGTCCCGTTCTTCATCATCAACGCGACCAACCCGGGCCTGCTCGACAAGGCGCCGTATGCGGTGCGCACGTCCTATCTCACCCCGGATTTCGGGCCGCCGCTGGCGCGCTGGGCGACGCGCAACGGGATCAAGACGGTCTATGCGATCTACGCCGACTACTCCAGCGGAACCGACACCCTCTCGGCGCTGACCGCCGGAATGGCCGCTGCGGGCGGGAAGGTGATCGGCAGCGTCGCGGTGCCGCTCGACATCACCGACTTCTCGGCGTACCTCTTGCGCGCGAAGGATGCGAAGCCCGATGCGGTGTTCGCGTTCGTCGGCGGTGGACCGTCGTCGATCAACATCGTCAAGCAGTTCGCCTCCAGCGGGCTCAAGCAGACCATGAAGCTGATCGGAACCGCCGACCTGATCTCCGACGAGCTGCTGCCGGCCGAGGGTCCGGACTCGCTCGACATCGTCACCGCCTCGAACTACTCGGCCGATCACAACTCGAAGCTCAACCACGACTACGTGCGCATTTACAAACAGGTCATCGCCAACCCGCAGCCGGCCGACATCCCGACGTTCATCTCGGTCCAGGCGTTCGACGCGATGACGATGATCGATCATTCGGTCGGGTTGCAGAAGGGCGCGATCGACGCGCAGAAGACGATCGATCTGCTGCGCGGCTACGCGTTCGAGAGCCCGCGCGGGCCGATCCGCATCGACGCGCAGACGCGCGAGGTGCACGAGAGCATGTACATCCGGAAGACCGAGCTGGTGAACGGCACGTACGTGAACGCCGAGGTGGCCGCGTTCCCGCCCTGATCGATGTGGTGGCCGGCTTCGCCGGCGTTGCGGTCGTGGTGATCATCGCTGCGGACGTGTTCATGAGCGTGATCGTGCCGCGCCCGACGTACGCCTGGCGACCGAGCGCGCAGATTTCGCGCTACGGTTGGCGCGCGGTGGGCGCGCTCGGTCTGCAGATGACGAACGAGGAGCGGCGCGAGGCGTTCTACGGCGTCTACGCGCCGCTGTTGCTGACCGGGCTGATCGTGTTCTGGATCGTCGCGCTGGTTTTCGGATTCGGTCTGATTTTCTTTGCACTGCGCGGTCAGCTCAAGCCGGTCCCGGAAAACTACTGGGCGGCGGTGTACTATGCCGGGACCTCGCTGCTCACCCTCGGTTACGGCGATTACGTCGCGGAGCACGGCGTTGCGCGAGCGGTGTCCCTGGCCGCTGCGGCGCTCGGTTTGGGCACGTTTGCGATCGTGACCGCGTTTTTGTTTTCGCTCTTTGCCGCGTTTCAGCGCCGCGAAGCGTTCATCGTCACGATGCGCGAACGCACGGGAGCGCCGCCGTCGGGCGTCGACTTTCTCGTGCGCCATGTCGAGCTCGAGATGATGGACGACCTGGGCGCAACGTTCGGCCGGGCGGAAGCGTGGATCGCGGACATCATGGAGACCCACCTCGCGTATCCCGTGCTGTCGTACTTTCGCTCGACGCACGACTACCAGTCGTGGGTCGGAACGATCGGCGCGCTGCTCGACGCCGCGACGCTCGTCATCACGACCGTCGATGCCGGCAACGTCGGCGCGGCCAAGATGCTCAGCCGCATCGGACGGCACTTGGTCGGGGATTTCGCGCGCTACTACAACTTCGACGAAAACCTCAGCGGCGCCCCGGGGATCGAGCGCGCCGAGTTCGATCACGTCTACGAACGCTTAGGCACGAAGGGCTTGCGCCTGCGCGAGGTGGAGACGGCGTGGACCGAATTTGCGGCGCTGCGCGGAACCTACGCGTTGCCGCTCAACGAGATGGCGCGCTGGTGGCGGATCCCGCCGGCGCTCTGGATCGGCGACCGTTCCATCATTGCGAGCCACGTGCCGATTCCGATGGTGAAGGTCTAGGCGTGGGTTAGCCCCAGGGGCCGAGGTAGGCTTCGCCGAGGAAGGTGTCGTCGACCGCGTCGAGCTGATCGGGCCATGGGCCCGGTGAGACGGTGCGGCGCTGCGATGCGGGGCGCGGGCGGCCGTCCCAGCCGACTTGCTCCATGTAATAGTAGAGCTGTACGGCGTTGCCGTCGGGATCTATCGCGAACGCGGTGTAGTCGATGCCCGGAAACAACTCGGGCGGCAGCTCGCGGATCGTCACGCCGGCTTCGCGCAAGTACGCAACGGCGTCGCGTAGTTGGCGGTAATCGGCAACTTGGAAGCCGACCGAGAAGAGTTTGCTGTCGGGCCGTAAACCGAGCTCGTCGCGGAGGGCTTCGGGATAGAGTGCGAGGGAGTGGTGTTCCGTGTTGGCGCGCAAGAACACGCAGCGGTGTCCGCGCCACGTGACCTCCTCGGCGATCGTCAAGCCCAGGATGTCGCGGTAGAACGGAATTGCCGCGTCAACGTCCTCCAGAAAGAGCCGGACCGGGCCGACGCGCACGATTTTGAACGGGCGCCCGAGCAACACTCCGCCGACGTCGTAGCGTTCCTCTTCCGTTTCGAATTGCCGATAGCCGGACGCGATGTCAACCCCGTCGGCGGTAGCGGCGGCAATTTCGGCGGCTTCCGATTTGTGCGGCAGCTGCGGCGCTTCCATGTAATGGATCTTGTGCATCGCCTCGGGTTTGCTCTCACCGTCCCAGCCGATCTGTTCGATGCCGTAGTACAGCTCGTTGACGAAGCCTTCGGGGCCGACGGGATAGACGTGCCAGTTCGATCCGGGCGTGTCGCGGCCGACGCGCGACACGCGCGCACCGCGCTCGCGCAGAAAGATGTCGCCTTCGACGGTCTCGCGCAGGCTACCGACCTGCCAGGTGATTTGGTTGGTCGTGACGCGCGAATCGGGGCGTCCGCCGCGCAGCGCGCCGAACGCCTCGAACGTCGAGCGCGGGAAGATTACGAACGAATGGTGGTCGGTGCCGTGCCGCATGAAGTAGCCGGTATGATACGGGTGCTCTTTTTGTTGTTCGGGCGGCAGCCGCTGGCCGAAGTTGAGCGGATCGGAGATCCGCAATCCGAGGCGCTTGGTGTAGAACGCCACGGCCTCGTCCATGCGGTCGACGTTGAGCCCCACGTGGCCGATGCGGCGAATCCGGAACGGACGCGGCAGCTTGATGCCGCCGACGTCGTACGTGGTTGCCGGGGCGGACTCGGTCAGGCTCATGACGGGGCTCCGATCTTCGAACGTTCGGCTTTGATCGTGACGCGCTGCATCGTGCGGCGGCTGGGCAGGTAGTCGTTGACGGCGTAGTGCTGGGTGCCGCGATTGTCCCAGAAGACCATCGAGTTGGGCGCCCAGTGAAAGCGGAATTGGTATTCCGGAATCGTGGCTTGCTGGAACAGGAATGCGAGCAGCGCGCGGCTCTCATCGTCGCGCATGCCCTTGATGCGCACCGTGAACTGCGGGTTCACGAAGAGGATCCGCTGCCCGGTGGCGGGGTGCGTCGTCACCACCGGATGGGTCGGGTTGGGCAGCTCCTCTTCCATCGCGGCCAGACGCTCGTGGCGTTCGCGCGCCGGCAGACCGTCGAACTTGCGGCGGAAGGGGATGAAATCGTGCACGGCCTCGAGGCCGCTCAGAAAATGCTGCATCTTATCGCTGAGACCGGCGAAGGCGGCGGCCATGTCGGCCCAGACCGTATCGCCGCCGCGTTCGGGAATCGTGATGCAACGCAGGATCGTGCCCATCGGCGGATCGATCCGAAAGGTTTCATCCGAGTGCCAGACGTCGGTCGCGAAAACGGGGTTTTCGGCGTCGTTGTCGAGCACCAGCACTTCGGGCAAGTGTTCGAGGTGGGCCGAGAACGGGTGCACGGTCAGCTCGCCGAATCGGCGGCCGAGCGCGACGTGCTGCTCCGGCGTCATCTCGACGTCGCGGAAGAAGAGCACCTTGTACGCCATCAGCGCGCGGTGGATCGCGCTCACGCTGCCGGCGTCGA
>Ga0181536_10001395_pt1 | contig 28463 bp, 16 predicted proteins | sample PEATcosm2014_Bin_41_FD_121105 | JGI IMG/M metagenome (GOLD analysis project Ga0181536, IMG submission 121105) | Peatland microbial communities from MTU Mesocosm Facility, Houghton, MI, USA - PEATcosm2014_Bin17_60_metaG | ecosystem: Environmental > Terrestrial > Soil > Wetlands > Peat | place...
GAAAGCTACCAGCGCGCAATTGCGCCGACGATCGATCGCTTTCTCCGCCTCCGCAAGTCGTCCCTGCGTCGCTTTGTTGACACTACCCTCTCTGCTGCCATTGGAGGCGATGACCTATCGAGCAATCTCACGAAGGCTCTGGCTGCTGTCGCTCGCCTCTTCAATGCTGCTGCAGCTTCCATCTATCTCCTGGAGACACAGACACCAGGCGCTCAGCCACCTCAGTCGCCCGCCGTTCCCCGCCTCGTCCTCAAAGCTGCGGTGGGCCTGGATGCGCCCTTACTGAAACTGGAGGCTCCTCCCTTTTACGAGATCGGCGAAGGCACCACAGGTGACATCGTTTTGAAGGGGATCATCAACTTCAAGACTGAACAAGAGCGCCTCGCGTATCCCAACCGCAGGGCGAAATACAATCACGTCGTTGACTATCATCAACACAATCGGAAATCCCCGGCATTCCTGGGGATCACTATCGGGCCGCAGAGCGGTCCACTCGGCGCTCTCAAGATAGAATACATCGAGCCATCCGAAGAGCACCCGGAAGCCTATTTCACCGACAACGACGAGCATACTGCGTCGATCATATCCTCCCTGTTTGCGTTTCTTATTGAGCATCACGAGTACAAGGGAAGGATGCTCGCCGAGTTCAAGCGGTTGGCCCAGAACTCCATCGAAATCGAAAAGGCCTATTCAGAACATGCCGCCATCGTAGCCGTCATGGGCTCGCTTGAGAAATCCGGCTGGGGCGACGCCCTTCTTTCACTTTACGATCAAGCCCACCAGCAACTCTGTGGCTACCTGTCATCCCGGAAGGACACGGACATCCCCATAGGTGCGCTACTTGCTTCCATTGGCGAAGACTGCGTGCACTGTATTTCACTTCGGGAGAACCGGCCGATCTTCGTCGACGCCACCGGGAGAGAGCAGCCGTCCTCACGACCGACAACCGTTTTGTGGAAGCCAGGCAACGCACAATATGTTTTGCCGCTGCGGATTGAGAAGCGCGAGCAAGATGAGGTCCCTGAGTTATTGGGAACGCTTCAGGTACTGATACCAGACGGGCGGTTTCCTGACCCGGACGCGGAACTGATTCTTCAAGGCTTCGCCGGCCATCTCGCCGTTGCAATTTCACGCAGTCGCGTACTGCGCCGAGCCCTCGATGTCACCAATCAAGTAATCCCTAGTCTGCGCTTTGTAGTGGCAGAGACAATAGGTGGCATGATAGTCCATTCGCTGGGCCATGAGTTGAAGCTGATTCTTCAAGAGTTAGCGAAGATGCTTGAGCGGCAGGACCTTCGAGAGCGACGGGACGTGTTGGAGCCACTAGAGCGCTGGCAGGTCCGCCTCGCAAAGGGTCAGGCAGCCCTCGAAAATGCCCTGAACGCGATCCGCGCACCAGCCGATAGGTCATCGGCCGTGCAGGAGATCGAACCGTTGATCCAGCCGGTAATTGATTTTTGGTATCCCCTGCTTCAGGAAGCTGGATGTAGAATCAAGCCACATATCAACACCACTCACAGCCGCTGCCGTCTAAACGCATACGCTTTCCGTGAAGTCATGGGGGCTCTAATAGTGAATTCTGTCCAGGCTCATGCGAAGCATATCACCGTCACAACAGAGCGTTTGCCCGAGGTGCGCATTCCGGCTGGCGAGCTGATCCTTCGGCCCTTGTGCGTGGACACGCTTGATGATGGCGAGGGCATCAGCAGCCCGGACACGGAAGTACTGTTTGATCCTACCTACACAACCAAACCCGACAAGTTCGGCACAGGGCTTGGCCTTTTCTTTGCGCGCAGGCTCGCCCGAACCGCCGGGGGCGATCTCTTTGTCTTGTCTAACATGGCAGACTCGTCCGGCACAGGTGCAGCATTCCGCCTCGTTTTACCCACCTATGACATGGAGTCGACCAAAGAATGAGCACAAATAGTCCTACCGGCAACGTGCTACTTGTTGATGATGAACCCGAAGCCCTCGTAGCCCTGTCCAGTGAAATGGCGGATCTCGGCCTTCATGTCAGCGCCGGGCCAAGTTTCGACTTCTTTCTGGCTCTCACGCGAGCCCACACGTTCGATGCCGCCTTTCTCGACTGGGAGTTGGACGAGCTCGATCGCGGTCCCGACATGCTTCAGCACTTATGCCAGCGCGCGCCCGAGACTGCGCGGGCCGTCCTCACCAAGCACACACGCCAACGCGACCAAGCGCTCAACTTCGGGGCGGATGTATTCATCGAAAAGAGCATGTCCCTAGAGGAACGGCTGCGACTTGAATCCCAGTCTGTCGAACTGGGGCTCCTGCTTCGGATCGTTGCCGAGACGAAACGTTACGATGGCCAGGAGATACCTGCCGTGCCAAGGCGGATACCGATTGACCCCCTCCTTGTGCAATCCATACGCCCAATTGCCAACACACGATGCGATGAACTTATACGTTCAGGGTCCGTTGGACAAAAGCTATCGGAACTACTGTACCGTGCTTCTTGGCGGCCGCGCTTTCCACTGCGGGTGTTCCAAACTGCATCGTGGGGCGGCAAGTTTGCGCTCCTAACGGACGCGGCGGCGCTTGACGACAGCCAAACAGCCCAGATATGCGGCTGTGATCCTGACACCATTCTCGCTGTGAGGCAGGGGCACCTACGACCAAACGGCCCTGACCAGGCCGTTGTGGCGGTTGACAGTTTGCTGTCGATACTCAGTTTTGTACTTGAGATGGCCGACTACGATAAACAGATCTTTAATACTGCTTTCGAGGAGCTGGAGCTCGGTCGCAAGACGAGTGATCCCCCGCCCTGGCATGGTCTGGGTCTCCGAACCTACCTCGGGTTCCGAGGGCCCATCGGCCTAAGGGATGCGTTAGCCTGGATAAGGAGGCAATGAGCGTGATGTTCTCCACTAAATACTATGATTTCGACCGGAACAACGAGATCGCAGAGGCTAAGCTTCTGGAGGAGGCGGTGCTATATCGGCTCACGTCGCTCACACACAATACGCCTGAGTGCATACTAAACGGCAGGGGGCCTGTCGCGACTCGAAAGCGCGGGCGCTTCCACGGCCCCGATCAGCTAACTACTTACTGTACAAACAATGTTCTCACGGGCATCTGTGAAATGCTCTTTCACATGTACAGAGCTCTCCTCGACCAGATAGGCTCTGAGGGAGACTACCGTCTTATTCGCCGAGAGATGTATACGACAAAGTGTCTCGTTGTCTTTAGAGTAAGAGCAATTGATGGTCTTGTTCACTTGGACAGTGAGGGCGTGGAGAGGGATTACCAGACTAAAGTTGCAGGTACCCTCGCCGTTTGGCCGGATGCGACATACGGTCTATTCGACAGATTGAATTGTGATTTCCGAAATCATCGCTTGAATGGTGTCATGTATCCGTCCGCGCGTCATTCGTTGGACAAATGCTTTGCGCTATTTGGCGACTTGTCCGAGAAGCTACTAGTGACTGACCCGTCACAGTTCCACCGGATTCAGATCAGATTACAGTTGGTGCCTGAAGACCATCCGATGCACCAGCCCCCACGGGAGTTCAGCCCGTTTAAGTTCAAGGTCCATCCATCGAGGGGCTATTACCAAGTCTTGGATGTTCCGGCTTTTTCCGCCCTTGTCTCGTTAGGGTGGATCAACCCGAATCCGATGCCGCTGGCTGGGACCGTCAGCTTTCTAAGGCAGCCATATAGGAGTTATCCAAGTGAGGCAGTGACAGCCGTTCCGGCACCGTAGTCTTGTGTATCTGCAGTGTATCTACGTAAGCGGCTGAGAATCACCAGGGCCGCAGGTTTGGTCAGATGATCAGGGCTGGAGGTTCAGAGGGAGTTTCTGCCGATTTCTCACATTCCTTTCGGGCTGGCCGGTGGTGGGTGGCGACTGAGTGCGTGCGATAGGATACTCGCATGTGTAGGCAGGACGGGTATCCCGGTGGCAGCGGAGCGAAAATTGGATTTGGAGCGCCCGGCAAAAGCGGCCGGGCGGTCTTCGCGTTTTAAGCCCAAGGGCTGCGGTCGGAGACTTCACCAAAGAAATGGATGATGGATTGGGTCTTTGGCGGGCGGAACGAAAAGCCAACCCTCCCGCACTGAAGAATCGCGTGTGGGAGGGTTATAGTGCCGATTGCAGAAGGCCGAGATCCTTGATGCGGCGAAGGTAGTCCGGCCAATTGTCAGGAGTGCCGGGTGGAAGATGGGCCGGATGCGTCAGTTCGTTCCGAATTTCATACAGGTCTTTGAAGTCTTGCAGAAGATAATCCTCATGAACTGTTTTATGCAGCGCCCGGATGGATCCCCGACTCTGCGCTGCGTTTCCAGGTCATGCGCCCATTTTAGGACATTCGGCAACCGATATGATGGGAATCGGTTAGCCGCGGACTAGCGTAAAGCAGCTACAGGAAGGTGCCGACCGCCATCACGCCGTTGCTGTCGTATGCGGGCCCGGCAATGGATCCTCCCTGACGTCGTAGCGTTGACCGAGATGGCGCCGGAGCGTTATTTGGGGTTATCGCTAGCGTTCCGCGCTTCACGTAGCAGGCTCCCACCGCACAACCACATCCACGGGTCGGCGACAACACGGCCAACTGGCTAAGCTAGACGCCTTCGACCAATAGACACGTGCCGTCCTTCCCGACACTGACATTTGGGTCCTCGGTCGTGTGCGGGAGAATCGTGTTTGCCAAAGGAATGTCCGTTGGATGGCCCGCCTCACCCACGCTCGTTCTGGCCCGCGCAAGTACATCCTCGTGAATACCTAAGAAGATGCGAAGGCGCGGGTACCCAAGTTCGGGAAAGAGCGCTAACCGACGGCCATAGTAATAAAGGTCAGCGACTCTTCGACGTGTTAGGGGAAGGTCCGGTCTGGCTTCAGTGCGACGTTCCGTTCTCCGTATTCTCGCAAGAAGGCGCGAAGCTGATTCGAACTGTCCCACCCAGTTTAGAAGCTTCGCTGCGTTTGTTGATTGGGCCGTTCTCGCGAATTCTTCTGGATTATTGATCCTCCACGTATTCTTTCTGATTCGTTCGTTAGGCGGCTGCCGTTCACCCGGATCCGTGTCATCGGGCGGGGTGTCCGGTGGGTCGATGATATAGACGGTGGTTTTGGAGGCTTGCATGTGACTCGCCACGACAAGTGTTACCACGGGACGACCACCCGCTCTGAGTATTAGAGAAGGCACTTGCTCTAAACCACGGCGAATTTGCCCCATCGTTGCATCGCGGCTCGTCTGACATCCTTTGCACTCGACTACGTAGTATGGGGTATTAGGCGCCGGATCCCACATTAAATAGTCGGGTTGGGCGGAACCGGACTGCACCACGTTTTGAAACTGGCCTGGATTCTGCAGCGCAGCCGAGACGTCGATCGCGAGACCGGCATTGAAGAGGCGCTCCATAAGAAGTCCGCCAAACCCAATGCCGAACTCATCGGAAAGTAGAGTTTTCTGATGAAAGTCCATGGCCCTGGCATCGTCGCTTAAACGAAACCTTCGGGTCCGACCGCGAGGCTCTGCTATCGCCCAGAAGTACCTTCTTGTCGCCCAACTCGCGCTCAGACTAGCCATATTTACGTCGGATGGTGTCGTCAGATCGCCGATCTTTCGCAAGAAATCGATTGGGCGAATCGTAACCGACGGGAATCCCGCCAAGGAAGCCACGATAGTTGGCGTCTTGGTCGGTGGTGCAGTTTTGTTTTTCGCCTGAAAGGCGCCTGCGCGTGCGTCTATCTTCTTCTGAACTCGCTGAATGGTAGCCGCACTGCTGTCCACGAGGACCGTGAAAGTGCTGTCGAGAATTCGACGGAGACGTTGTAAGGACATTTGAGCCTTTCCATCCAGTTGTACCAGCAACAGTTGGTCGGAAGGCAAACGGCATCGCAATTCGGCGAGTCGAAAGTCACCCTCCCCGAGAGCGGCGGGCGGTTTGGCGACCACTTGGCCGTATCACGCGCTGGCCGCAGGCGCGCGGGACGTTAACAGTGAATATCGCTAGCACCGAGCCAGGGAGACCAGATACGCGGGGTGGGCGTTTTACCGCCATTGATTCCACGGCATTGCAGGGCTAAAATGCCCCTCAGGTGAACTTCTTCAACTCATGCCCGCCGTGAATCTTGACAGCGGTGGGCGCCGGGAGCGTTCTCATCATTTTCAAGATCATTTCCAAATTCATCCGCAAGTGAGCCGAATGGGTTCCTGGTGGCCGTTGTCTCGATTGGGTGAGGCAGATTACGAAGCGACCGACGCCAGGAACGACCGGCCATAGGCGGGCACCAGATCCAGCCGGAATCGGAGTTCCTTCACTTTGCCCTCGATCCGCAGGCGGTCGTCTTGGCTCACACCGGAAATTCTCGGCAACAGCGCCGTCGCCGTCGCCAACGCTTTCTGAGCCTTGGCGAATAGCAGAGAGTTCCTGGTGGTCGCTGCTTCCAGCAGGGCGAAGCCAGCGTTCACTTCCCTCTGGACTAGGACCAGCAAGTCGTGATCGGTTCTGGCCCGCAGTGCTACCAGTTTTCGTGTACGGTCGCCCATGTGGTCCTCCTTCACGGCATGATTCCATCCCATCAATTGCTTACCAGGACAATACGCAAGATCGTCGCCAAGAGTTCGCCAAAAACGAAATCTTGCTGAAAGAGAACGAGTTGGCGTCGTTCTTTCTTCTCATTCTGTATGACGGCGGAAGCGGGCGGTGGTTAGCTGGTGGTTGACCCTTAGTGGCAAATCTGGAAGAATCGTTCGATTGCGGCCTGCTGTTGCATGATGTGCTTATCTCTTTTCGGTGTAGCTTTGGGCCACACCTGTTAGTCTATGCCGCCTTCTTCATCGTCAAGGACGGTGGGTAAATCCTACGGCATCGTCAGTTCATAAAGCGGCTTTGAGTTCATTTACACCTTGGGACTGTTTTTTGGGCTACCAGCGCTTGCGCCCAGGACCGCCGCCGCCCGGAAGAGCACCTCTGGGCCGATACATTTTACGGCGTGCCTCATTGATATTTAACGTGCGACCATCGAGTTCCCAACCATTCAAGGCGGCGATTGCTTGCACCGCTTCCGCATGGTTGCTCATGTCGACAAATCCAAAGTCCCTTGGCTGTCCCGTGTAACAATCCGTGATGATATAAACCCGCTCCACGGCTCCGTATTTTTCAAAGAGCGGCCGGAGCATATCTTCCGTCGCCGAAACGCTCAGATTTCCTACATAGATTCTTGTCATGCGTTTGGTTCCTCCTCGACCGACTTGCGATAATGACCGACAAGTTCACCCGGCGACATGGCGTTCCTGGAATGAATGCCAAAGCAAGTGTTTCGGCGTGTTATGTTGCAAAAACCTCAAGTCGAAGAGCGGTCCTACGCCCTACTCCCGGCCTTTTGGGATTCAAGCTGAATGCGGCTTCATTTGTCGTTCGTAGAACTGGTATCCGAACTTACTCACCACGAACGTTCGGCCCGAAGTGGCTTCGATAAATCCCTCAATCAACAGTTCCTTCACTGCGCTCCACTCCACTGGGTTGCAATACGGTTCCCTAGCTCCGTAAAGTTTCCTGGTGCCACGAGGGAGCATGGGCCAAGGTGTCTGCTGCGGTTGGCCCACAAGGTACATCTCGAACTCAACCATGTCCTCTAAGGCGTGCTGACCAGCGGGACTCATCGTGTTCTCTGGTGTGACCATGCGCTCTCCTTGGCCGGATTTGACCGCACTCGTACAAGTTGCCCAAAGCGACTTTTATGAATTCTCTACTCTTTGCTCTTTCCACGTACAGTGCGATAAAGTTGTGGACAGGCTTGGCTCACCTTTAAGACTTTTCCATTAAGATCCGTGCCGTTGAGCGCGACGATTGCTTCTGCCGCTTTGGCATCGGTCTTCATCTGAATGAACCCGAAGCCTCTGGATAGACCAGTGTGCTGGTCGGTCATCATTTTGAACCGCTGAACTGCGCCGTGTTGTTCTAATAGCGGTCGGATATCCTGTTCCGTAACGTTTGGACTGAGGTTCCAACAAGAATGTTGTTCACAATGGCTCCTTCATTGGGCCGAAGCGCTCCTACCAGGCACCAGCGGCCTGACCTTTCGCTTCCGCTCAAATTCTTTGTCGCTGATAGCGGCGAAGAGATATGCAGAACTGTGCCCTGCGTTCCGACGGTGTTCAATTTCAGCGTCCGCAAACTCGGGGCTTCCTTCGAGTTTTTCGATCATTCCGTCTACTAAGATTGCGTGGAGCATACTGAACCGTCAGTTCCGGCTTGAATGTTCGAGCCATTCTACAGGGTGTGAGCGGATCTGTGAACCTTCCTCAAGCATATCCGCCCACTGGGGTCATCGTCCCTGAAAGTGAGGAAGGTTCCGACTGCGCCTTGGTAAGACCCCTTCGCAAGAAAGACTGAATCGCCTTTCCGAAATGTTAGCTGTCGAAAGAGGTCGGGTGATTGTAGTGTGTGGAAGCGGAGCACGTTTTTCCGTCCTTTCTGGCAGGAGACATCAGGGACGGACGATTCGGCGGGCCGGAAAAACAGCTATTCCACTCCGCTCTTGGTGGAGATGCCAAGGTCATTATAGCACGTTTCGGGCCTAGTGCTCCGATTTATCTGCACAGGGGTGACGTTTGGACGACAGGAGCTTTCTCCACGGCAGGATGCCGCCATGGATCTGAATCAAAACCCGGTGGACAATATACTGGGATTAGAATACCCGTATGCCCGACAATCGAGTTTCGTACCAATGCGAATGCGGAGAACACTGGAGTATCACTCCAAAAGAAGCTCACATGAACAAGACGGTGAAATGCAAGTGTGGGAGAACCATTGTCGTGCAAAATGGCTTTATCTACAGCACGAACAAGACCACGAGAGCCAGAGCGTGAAAGCAAAATCTGCGACCAACTGATGCCGAAATCGTCTGAAGCCCACGGAAGAATCCGTGGCGACGATGAAGTCGGGCGGCAAAGTTGCGGAGGCGCCACCGTCCTTAGCTGAAGGCGATCCCATTCCAGCAACACCCCGCAGCCCTATCGGCACACGGTACGCGATTGCCGGGCACAATTCCCGAAACTTGGGCCAACTACACCGAGTAGGCGACTAGTCGTTCCCGGTCGGCCTGACTCAGCAGGGGTTTGCCAGTTCAGCCTTCTTTCCGTGGATCTGACGGCTACTCCCACCCGAAGCGCGGCCTTTGAGTGTCGGCACCTCTCCACGATCACGCTGCGCGGGACGATCTCGCCGCCGCTGCCGAATCTCGGGGCATTGGATGTGGAGATCTTTTACTTAGCGCCATGGAATCACAAGTTCTTCGGATTTGCTGACGGCCCTGTTCAGCAGTTCAGCGTAGGAAAGACGCCGTTGAACGCGAAAGGCCGATTCCAACTCGATATTCCGGATTTCTCGAAGGATGCGGTAACGAACCAGAAGCAGGACGCATACCTAGAAGTTCGCGTGGTCGAGCGCTCAGGCCGGAATCTGGTGAAGAGTGTCGTGCCTCAGGCGGATTCGCTGGATCGATACAGCGGTCTGAAGATCCTGCCTGGCTACGATTACGAGGTGGCCTTTAGCTGGTGGTGATCGGATTGGTTATGGTTGTCTCGCCTCGCCCGAACGATGGCGGCAGATGTGGGCTTCTCGTAGAGTGGGCCGAAGAGTGCCGCTGGGCCACTGGGGAAGCAGATCCCGTGACGCCGTTCTCGACCGCCGGGCGGGTTCCGGTGGTGTCGTGCCGGCGATTTTGCCAGGCGCAGAGGTGGTTCTGGAAGGCCCGTGTGACTTGTGGTGTGACTTGGCGGCGTGCTTCTGGCACTTCTGGTAGTTTGAGAACTTCGTGCCCTGTATAACCTACGTGTTTTCAGTGTAGTGCGAGAGAACAAGTCCCCCTCTCCGCACCATAGATTCTAAAGCAGTTAATTAGGCTATGCCAGAAATGGCTTGGCCTTTATTTTTGCGATTGTGCCCGTAATTGTGCCCATAATTTGAACTGTGCCCAACGAGGCCGGAAATATCCGCTCCCAGATAGAAGAGGTTTTTGGAAGCTGCCGCGGCCGGTTGCCGGGGGATCAGCCCGGCTAACGACAGCCCGACCATCGACAGCGCCGCCCACACACTCGCACGTCTCAATCTCATGGATACTCTCTCTTCCCGGACTGTACCACCACGCGGTGCCAAGGTGACCCAAAACCCGAAAATGAGACAGCCGATAAGTTGAGGCCCAGCCGTCGTCCGCCCGCTCCCGTGCACGTGCTAAAGGGCCCGGGCGGCGCTGCCCGCGCCCTTCGCCGCCACCCACGCTCGCGGTACGCGTCGAATCGCCCTCGGTTCGCTATTGACGTCTCTCAAAGAAGAGGAAGTACTGGTAAGGGAGAATATCGAGTCGTTTGGCGAGTGTGAACCCCGCGTTGCGGAATTCGGCAATAACCTCGTCTTCCGAGAGTTTCATCGCGGGTGGGGGCCCGACGGGCAGATCTTTCTTGTAGAAATCGATCACCACGATCCTCCCATCCGCCTTCAACGCTTTCGCGAGCGTCGCGTAATAAGCGGGCCGGTTGTCAATGTGATGCAGCACATCGCAGAAGAAAATCGTCTCGATGGTGCCAGGCGGCAAGCGGGCATCATCCGGCGCCGCAAGGATGGTCTTCAGGTTGGGTGGCGCGTCCTTGCCGGCGATCTCCAACAGTTTTGCGTCGATGTCCACCGCGTAGACTTTACCCGCATGCATGGCGAAGCGGCGCGCGAAATAGCCGGTACCTGCGCCGATGTCGGCGACGGTTTCGTCCGGCCTCAGGCCGAGCGCCATTACCACTTCGTGCGGCCTCTGCCATTCATCGCGCGACGGGTCATCGAGCACTTTGGCGTATTCGCCCGAATCAGGCGGATGGTGCTGGTGAGGTACCTGCGCGAACAAAAACACGCTCGAAAGAAAAAGACTGCCGATAAGCTTCTGCCTCACGTTTTCCTCCCACTGGTTTCAAGGTCCCTTAGTCTAACAGACGAACGGGCTTAAGTTAGGTCACTCTAGATTAAGCGTTGCGCCACGCCGCCTTCGCTCCGCTTGTCGCCGCCGTGCGGCTATGCGCCGAACGCACAGTCGGGACCATGCGCGCGCTCGGCCAGCCGGTCACGGCGCGTCCGCCAGACTCCCGTGCGCCGAGTGAGCCCAGGTCCGCGCTGCCCGTGCTTTTCGCCGCCGCCCGCGCTCGCGGCGGCGGGAAGAATTTCTCCTGGCCCAACACAGTCCCTTCGTGGTACCCGACCGCCGTTGGGCCGTCAATTTTTGCCTAACCTTGGCGACTAAATGGCCGTGTGCCGCAGTTGCCGCAGTAAACAAGCCCGCGTCCGTTGGAGAATGATCTTGAAATCGAGTTTGCGTCTAATTCATCGGAATACTGCAATGTGTATCAGGATCGCTGTTGCGATATCCCCTTCCGTCCATCAAACGCTCAGGAAGTCCTCATCGGGGAAGTTGCCCAACACTTCCGGTCGATGACGGGGCACTCGGAAACGGTCCGACGGGCCGATCTTGCACCGCGGCAAGCTGCCGATATCGCGCCTGAACTCCCACCCGGATCAGGAGACGCTCGCGCCGGCGTCGGCCTCCATCCTGCGGGTGAGGGCAATTCTCCTGAAGATCGGTTCGGGGCGATGATGATCCGATCCAAGGAACACAACCGCTCTCCGCGCCGAGACTGTGGGAGCGCATCATGGATCTGATCTACTGCTTAGAAACCCCGGCCGCCGTGGCGCCTTCTCCGATGAAGCCGTTTCGCGGCGGGTTACCGTCGTCAAGCACCACGTACTCGGCCGGCGCCTGGAGGCGTGATGCTTTCACTGTGCGGAGCGCGTCGTTACCTGCCACCGTGAGCACCATATGCGAGCTATCCAGAGGGTTCATCCCGGCGTACACCAGCGCTTCCCGTTCGGACGCGTGCATATCACCATCGATCCTGAAGCCCGCGCCGTGGTAGGAGAGGCCGAGTTTTTCGGCCCAGGAGGCGAGGGCCGAGTTCGCCTCCGGGCGGCCAACGAAGACCACATCACGATGGCGGAGTAAATCGTCCGATACTTCAAAGTCCTTGTAGATCGGCACCTGGCTTTCGTACCTGTCTAAGAAGCGGGTCTGCATCAGCTCGGCGGCGTAACGGTTCGCGCCGGCCTCGCGCACAGTGCCGTAGACGATGACGGCGGAGGCGAGACGGCTGGTGATATCGCTCGCGAGATACGCCGGGCCGTCCGCGCGCTCGGTGAATTCGAATCGCACACCGGCCTTGTCAAGGAACGATTGCGCGGTCACGGTCTTAGTGGTGTTGGCCTCGAAATACTCCGTCATCAGTTTCAGAAAAGAGTCGTCGCCCATCTTGCGACGCAGGGAATCGAGGAACAGTGCACCTTTGGCCTGCTCGAGTTGGAACCGGGTCATGCCGTCTTCGGAACCGAGCTTCAGCCTGCGATACGTGGCGCGCTGAGCGCTCAACCTCTTCTCAACGTCGTCCGATTCCAGAATCCAGTAATAGTCGGCCGCGCCTCCAACGAACCAGGTGTCGGCGTCGGAAGCCGGCAGCACCCAGCCCTTCCACAGACGGTCCTTCAGGGAAGCCGCCTTGGCAGGAGGTGTTGCATTGGATTCCGCCTTGGCGGCGAGACGGGCCTGTTCGTTCTGCTGAATGGCCATGCGCAAGCCTTCCGACTCTTCAGCCCGGAGCAGCGCGTAGCCCGAAGGGTACAGGCCGTTGTTTTTGGCATAGCCGGATCGCGGAGGCACCCATTCGCGCTGGTTGGGCTTTCCGAATTCCGCCCACACCATCATGTGGTTCGCCATGTCCGAGGTCGCGACCTTGGCATCCATGGTGCTCGCGCTGACCAGCGGCGCTGTGCGAAAGGCGAGGAAGGCGAACTGCTCGTCGATCTGGCCGTTATGCGCCTGGTAGAGATGCTGCCAGGCTAAATCGCGAATGTAGGGGACGTAGGGAATGTAGTCCGGTCCGCCTTTCGGATCGGGGTAGTTCTCCAGGCGAATGTTGATGTCCTTGGGGTTGTTGTCGCCCCAGTAGAAACCAGGTGTTCCGCCAAACCATTCGTTCTTCGAGCTGCGCCACAATTTGGCCTTATTAGTGCCCAGTTCGTACATGGCGATCTCGTTGTTCTTGGCGTCGCCGATCAGCCATTCGTTCGTATATAAGCCGTTATTGCGGGCGCCGAGATGCTCCACCACCTCATCGATGTTGTCGCCGTACTGGATCGCCATGCGAGCGCGAAAGGCAATGGGGGTGCCTTGCACATTGAACGGCGTCTGGTTGATGGTGGTTTCGGTGAGGACCACCCCGGCGTCGTTTTGATACCAGTCCGTGCCGCTTTCGATGCCGCCGGGATAGCTCTGGATGAGCACGCGGTGGCCGGCGGCGGGCCTAATATCGAGCATCACGTTGGTCTGCTCGGCGAGAGTCAGGGGCCACCAGGTAACATGGCCGATGACCATCTTGCCGTCGCGCGTGGCCGGGCCAGTGGCGGCGAACGCGCTGCAATGATCCAGCATGGGATCGCGTTTGCCGCCAGCGTACGCAGGCTTATCGAAGCTTAGCCCTTCGAGGCCGGTAGCAGTGGTGGATACGGCCGACGACAGCTCGCCTAATTCCACGGTGACGTTCGCCACTACGATGTCCATCAGATCGATGCGGCGATCGAGCCATTTGGCTCCGGCGTCCGACGCGCCCTCGGCGATGCCGTGCATCTCCTCCATGATTTCGCGATCGAAGCCGCGGAGAAAAAGGGCGTTGGCGGTGGTGCGATACTGGTCCCACTGGTCCTTGGAACCGAGTTCGGCGGCGCAGCGCTCCAGGTATTCGGGAATCTCTCGCGCCATGAGGTGGCCGTGCTGGTAGCCGCGTTCGTACGGCGCGCCTTCGATGTGAAGGTAGATCCAACCCGCGGACGGATAGCGATAGGCGGGACCGAACGTCTGCACGGCCTCGCGCGCCGGCCACTCGTCGGCGGAGGATACTTCGTCGAGGCTCACGCCCTCGAACCACGCCTTGCCGCGCATGGACCCGCCGCTGCCGGCGGTGAGCATGATCGCGTCCTGCGCGCGGCTGGCAACAAACTTCAGGGAGAGCCGGGTCCACGAGTGATTGCCACCCACCGAAACCGAGTGGACGTCCCACGGCATGGAAGCCATGGTGAGCGAAGCGCCGACGGCGATTGGGGTACGATCCAGATCCTGGACCGCGAGGTCTTCGGTGCGCACCCAGCCGCTGAGCTCATATCGTTTGCCGATGCTCAGCGCGATGGGCGCGAGTCGAACCATGGCTCCGCCGCCCGACTTCGCCGCCTCCAGGCGCAACGACTTGTTGTTGCCGTGTAACACCGCAGAGTCTGGCGTTGCGCTGCCGTGGACGGCGTTCCAGCCCTGGTTGGGCTTATCGAACGAGCTTTGGAACAGGGGCGTTGCGGCGTTAGCGGCAAGCGCGGCGAACAGACAGCACAGCAGACGGAACATGCGGCACTCCTTTGGAACAGGATACACCCTGCGGGGTCGGGAACTAATAGCAACCCGTCACGTGCTGCGTTGAAATGCCGGATGCATGTCTTTACGGCACCCTGATGGAGCTGCCAGCTCTGTCGAAGGCGTTATGGCGTGATCGGTTGCGGTCTCGCGCAGGATTGACAGCCGGATCCCTTGCTACCGAAAAGGCCCAGCCACGCACGCTCGCAATGCATAAGCTGTGACATGGGAACAGCTTCCGCAGCGCGCGTCATCTCGGAGGGTATTACTTGGTCTTTCGCAGCGTCCCCGCAACGCTATCTTGAGCGGTCAACGAACCGTCGTCATGAATCGTGAATACAGTCTTCGCGGTTTGCCCTTGGCAACTCAGAGTGAGCTTGTCTCCGGCGGTCGTATAGGTACACGAAAAGGTGGCGCCGACGGACGTGTAGGTTGCTGCGCCGCCGGAGCGGACATCCAGCACAAAGCTGCCGGAGGGATCCGAGTAGGTGCCGATTACACTGCTGCCGGACGGATTCGAGTTGGTGTTGTTCGCGCTCGAGCCGCAGGAGGCGAGCGCACAAGTCAAGCAAAAGGCGGTTGCGCCGAGAATTAAATTCCGAAACGAGAGGCTTTTCATTGCTTAACAATAGCGCAAGCGCATCCCCAGGAAGAGGTGTGTAGCATTGTCGAGACGACCCGTTGGGTCGTGAGCGACAGGGTGGAATCGCAAGGACCGGGATTCGTGTCAGTGCTGCAGAACGCCTGAAGACGGCATTACCGAGCCACAAGAGAACTCGTGAGGTGCGCTGCTCTTCCGAGCGGATCATCGGCTACTCGGAACAGGTCACGTGAACGAAGAGCCGCGGCCCCTGAAACGGAACGGCAAGCGGAGCCGACGCCGCCAAACTATCGGCCCGATATTTTGGGGATATCGGTAGCTATCGCCAGGGCCCTTTTCCGCTGCCAGGGCAAGTAGCGATCCGCCGACATCGGTATCTCATAGCGGGGACCATCTTCTTCGCTTCCGTCTGGGGGGACGTAGACCATCTGGGCGATCACCGGCTGAACCGCCGGTGCGATCCATGGCCTTAGTTGATCTTCAAGCCGGCGAAGGCGCCTGACTCATGTTTTCCTGGCATCCCTTGCGCTCGCTTCCTTCGACGCGCGAGCCAGAACGCCGTCTATAAAGTCGAAGGTAATTCGCGCTCTTGCAGCCCGTTCGCCGCCGGAATCACCTTCGGCACCCACTTCTTCAGAGCTTCGATCATGTCATCCAGCCGTACCGGCTTCGAAATGTAGTCATTCATTCCGGCCGCGATGCAGTGCTCCCGGCAGCCCTCCATCACCTCCGCTGTCATCGCGATAATTGCCGCCCGCCCGTTTGCTCCTTGCTGCTTCCTAATCTCCGCCGTCGCGGCGTAGCCGTCCATCTCCGGCATCTGACAATCCATGAAGATCAAGTCGTACGGTAGCATCGCGCACAGTTCCACAGCCTCGCATCCGTTGGCCGCCACGTCGGGATGCAGTCCCAGCCGCTCCAACATGCGCACGGCCACCTTCTGGTTCACGATGTTGTCTTCTGCTATCAGCACCCGCGCCGGCATCCCCGCGAATCTGTCCGCCAGCTTCGATTTCGCCGCCGCGATCTCGTGCAGCGCCTTCGTCCGCGTCGCAAACCCGCTCTGCTGTTTCTTGGACCACGCCGTCGCCAGCGTGTTCAGCAACTGCGATTGCCGCACCGGCTTCACCAGGCAGGCATCGATGCTGGCTCCTTGCATGTGCCGCACTTCGCTCCAATGGCCTACCGACGTAAGCATGATCACCACTGTGTCGCTCAACAACGGGTCCGCCTTGACCGCCGCCGCCAGCGTCGCTCCGTCCATCTCGGGCATCTGGTAATCCAGCAGCGCCACCTGGTATGGATCGCCTGCCGCCCTCGCTTCGCGCAGCGCTTGGAGTGCCTGCGCCGCCCCCGCATAGCTGCCGTTGCGCATTTCCCAACTGGTGATCTGTTCCTGCAGCACCCGCCGGTTCACTTCGTTATCATCCACGATCAGCACCCGCAAGCCCCGCAGGTCGGCCACCGGCACCGGCTCCGCGTGCGGATGCGCATCCAGTTGTAAGGGCAACGTGAACCAGAAAGTTGAGCCCTCGCCCACCTGGCTGGTCACTCCCACCTCGCCGCCCATCAGGTTCACAAGCTGTTTGGAAATCGCCAGCCCCAGCCCCGTGCCGCCGTATTTCCGGGTAGTTGAGCTGTCAACCTGGCTGAACTTCTCGAACAGCCGGTCCACCTTCTCCGCCGGAATTCCCGGACCGGTATCCTGCACCGCAACGCGGACCAGCGCCTTCTCCCCGTCCGGTAATTGACAGCTCACTGTGATCAGCACGTGGCCTTCCGGCGTGAACTTCACTGCATTGCCCGCCAGGTTGGTAACCACCTGGCGGATCCGTCCTGCGTCTCCGATGAAATGCCGCGGCAACTCCGGCGGGTACTCCAGCACCAAGTCGAGCCTGCGGTCTTCGATCTTCGGGGCCAGCATCTCATTGACTTCTTCGATCACCAGCCGCAGGTCGAACGCGAGCGATTCGATTGCCATCCGCCCCGCTTCGATCTTCGAAAAGTCCAGAATGTCGTTGATGACGGTGAGCAGGGCTTCTCCCGACCGCCGCGCTGTGTCCGCGTACTCCCGCTGCTCGGTCGACAGCTCCGTATCCAGCAACAGCCCCGTCATCCCAATCACGCCATTCAGCGGGGTCCGGATCTCGTGACTCATGCTAGCCAGAAACTGGCCCTTGGCCAGACTGCCCGCTTCCGCCTGTTCCCTGGCGCGATGCAGTTGCACGATCAGGCCGCCGCGGCGCTTGTACTGCGAAGCCGCAATCCAGGCGAGAACGAGGATGGCACACGAGCCCGCTCCCAGCAACCCCAGAAACCCGAACTGCCGGTACCAAGGCAGCAGCACCGCGAACTCCAGCGACTGGCCGGTCGGATCGACATTGCCGTTGCGATCCATCGAGCGCACCTCGAAGCGGTGCGTCCCGGCGGGCAAATGATGGTACGCCGCCAGGTCGATGTTCTGGAACGGCGACCAAACCCCTCCATCCAGGCGATAGGAAAAGAGCAGGCGCCGGGAGGGCGTCTGGCTCCATTTGTCGATCCCACCGAACCCGATTCGCGCCTCTCCGGAGGGTGAAACTTCGCGCAGGTTGGCCGCCGCATCCAGAATCGTCCGCGGAGCATCCGTGTCCGCCTCCGGATGATATAAGACCAGGCCGCGCGTCGTCCCCGCCCATAAACGTCCCTGACTGTCCTGGAAGACACTATAGGCAATCACCGTGGGCAGACCCTCTTCGGTCTGATAGCTAATCCAACTCCCATCCTTAAAACGGTGGACGCCCGAGGCGGAAGCCACCCACAGAGCGCCGTCGCCGGTGATGGTCAACTGCCGGACCCGGTCCAGCCCGTCGCGCATCACGGTCCAGGATTTGCCGTCGTATTTCAAGAACCGGTCCCGGCCGCCAGCCACCAGTTCGCCCGTGGGCAGGTTGCCCAGAACGAAGACCCCGGCTTCCCGGTAGCCGTTGTTGGGCTGGAAGGGATTTGAAAACCGGCCGTCCCGATAGAGGCCGCCCCCGGCGGTACCGCCCAGCCAGATCTCTCCCGGCCCTCTTTCCAGCACTGACCGCAGATTTGCGCCCTGCCATTCCTGGCCTACTTCCAGAACCTTGCGGAAACTCGTACCATCGTAGACGTCCAGCCGCAACCCGGGCGTGTCTTTCACATCGCTGCCCACCCAGACCCCGCCGCCCGGGCGCTGCGCGATCCACGTGATCCGCCGGCCTTCGGGGTGCGACAGTTCGGTGAATCGGCCGCTCTTTGGATCCATCGCCAGAACCGCATCGTCGGGGACCACGCGCGTCACCTTGACCAGGACCCTGCCGTCGGGAAGCGGCACCACGCTACTGGTCTGGACCGTGTCGGTGCGGAAGCCGGCGGGCAAGGCGTGCCGCGTCCACATGTCGCCCTTTAATTCCAGCACGCAGTCCGTGGCGCTCATCCATAGCCGCCCCTGCAGATCTTCTGCTATCGCGTGAACCGGGAGGTCGAACTCCTCCATGCCGGCTGGTTGCCGCCATAAGGGTGGCGTGTAGCGCGCGATGCCTTCCGAGGTCGCCACCCAAAATGCTTGGCCTCCTTCGGAATAAACGTCGAAGATGGTGCCGGTGAGAACTCCGGTCCTTTCCACGGGGTACTTCCGTCCTCCCCGCAAACGGAAAATCGACGCCCCTTCCAGTATCCAGACGCTGCCATCGCCGCCCCGCCAGCCGCGCAGATTGTCGGCTTCCGAGTCGTACACGGATTGCAGTCTGGTTCTCGACCAGCGCACGATGACGTGCCGCTTACCGGGCGAGGATATTCCCTGCGCGAACAACTCCCCGGTTCCCGGCAACGGGTAATCGAAGTGGGTGAGACGGTCCCGGTCGGTATTGACTTCGAGCCACTCGAAAGCACCGCGGTCGCGCGAAATGCGCAGCTGTGCCAAGCCGTGTTCACCGGTGATGTACAATTCGTCGGCAGCACCCGGACACATTGCCCGGAAAGGGGCAATCCCGGAATTCTCCGCCGTGCGAATTTCGCGCCAGCGCTCCCGATCCGGATCGAACTCCCGGAGGCCATCTTCCAGGAGCACCATCACACGCCGTCCCCTGGGCACCGCCGCCAGTACCCGGTGCCCCGCCGGCGCCCGATAGCGCACCGCCCATTTGCCGTCCCGGTACGCTTGGAGCGCGTCTAAGGATGTGGTCCACAGGCTGCCGTCAGAGCCACCGTACACCCGCTTGGTGGACGCAAAGTCGGGTTGCGCACTGCCGCGAGGGTCCGGTATGCGGGTAACGCCATAGCCGTCGAACAGGCTCATCGAGGATACCGCACCGTGTCGAATGTAGGCCCTCCCTTCCGTTGCACTCACAACATATGAATAGGTTTCCGTGAAGCCGTCGCCCACACCCCAGGAGCGCCACAAGGATCGGTCATCAGCACGGAGCATCCCCGCCCCGGCCCAAAAGTTCAGGAAAGCGAGAAGCATCCCGAATTGTCTGCGCTTCTTCATTGCGCCGAGCCGCTCCACACCGTCATCTCCCGGTCCAACATTCGTGGGGTCGCTTTGGCCTCATAGTTTCACAGTCCACCAATCGGCAGGTTCTCCGCTTTTGATTAGGGCGAGCGCCCGGAAGCGCCCGTTAATGCCCGACCGGCAGTCGAGTAAACTGTGGCTGGACTGCGAAACCCCGGAATTGCGAAATCGATCCGATACTGATATAAGGTAAACGCCGTTTGCAAGAGAGCACAATGCGTCCTTTCGTTAACCCGAAGGCTATGCCAGCCGTAGTCCGTAGCTGGTCCGAGGTGGGTCGTGCATGATGTCCCGCCAGGGGATGTCGCCGAGGAAGGCGTGGAATGGATTGATGATCGGGCTTGCATCCGCTGTGGGTCGTCGTGCGGCGAGGCGGTGCAGGATGCCTTGCAGACACGTCCACTACTATATCGGTCGCAGTTTCCCGATTCTCTATAGAAAACGCCGAGACCCGCTGGTGGCCAACGAGCCGCTTGTTGGATAGGGGGGCATTCATTCTCTCTATTGCGGAATCAATTGCTTCTGCGGCAGCCATCTGCTGAGGGCCACGCACAGTTCGTCCAGTCTCACGGGCTTCGTGAGGTAGTCGTCCATTCCCGCTCCCAGGCACGTTTCGCGGTAGCCCGCCATGGCCTCGGCCGTCAATGCAATCACGGCAACGTGCCCCGCCGAACCGTCCCGGCGCCGGATTTCACGGGTGGCTTCGTAGCCGTCCATTTCGGGCATCTGGCAGTCCATGAAGATCAGGTCGTACGGCACCAGTGCGGACATTGCGACCGCCTCCCGGCCGTTGGCCGCCACGTCCGTGCGGAGGCCGAGTCTTTCCAGCATCCGGCACGCAACCTTCTGATTGACGACGTTGTCTTCCACAACCAGAACCCGGCTGTGACATGCTGCAAACTTCCCGGTGACAGCCGCTTTCAGATCCCTCGCGTTCTGTTCGGGCCGGAGGCCGCAGGAGAGCTCCGATCCCCGTCGCTTGGCCCAGGCGCTGGTAAGCGTATGGAACAGTTGCGACTGACGCACCGGCTTGCTAAGACACGCATCGATGACGCCCTGTGTCTGTTTGATTTTCTGGCATTGTCCGATTGAGCTCAACATCACAATCACACAGCCGCCCAGCGACGCATCGGCGCGAATCGCCCGGGCGAGTGCGATCCCATCCCTTTCGGGCATCAGATAATCGAGAAGGACGAAGTGAAAGGGGTCGCCGGCTTCCTGTGCCACACGTACTTCTTGCAGCGCTTGCCCAGCGGTAGCAAAGCTCCCATTGCGCATTCCCCAACCGGTAACCTGTTCCTGTAATAAACGCCGGTTGACCTCGTTGTCATCGAGAATCAGGGCCCGGAGGCCGCTAATGTCAGCCACTGGAGGCGGGCCGGCCTGCGGTTCGGTATCGAGCCGCAGAGGCAAGTCGAACCAGAAAGTAGATCCTTCTCCCAGGCGACTCTCCACTCCAATGGACCCTTCCATGAGGTTCACAAGCTGCTTGGAAATGGCCAGGCCCAGTCCAGTGCCGCCATATCTCCTGGTAGTCGAGCCGTCCACCTGACTGAACTTCTCAAAAAGCAATCCGATCTTCTCCTGGGGAATCCCTACGCCCGTGTCCCGCACGGAGATCCGCATCTGTGGACTTCCGGTATCCTGCCCCGCACAGTTCACGGAGATAAGAACGTAGCCACTGGGTGTGAACTTGACGGCATTGCCGACAAGATTGGTTACCACCTGGCGAATGCGGGCACCGTCTCCGATGAACCTCCGCGGCGTCCGCGCGGGATATTCTAAAAGCAGATCGACCTTTTTATCGTCGGCTTTGGACGCCAGCAGGTCGTTGACATCTTCAACAACCTCGCAAAGGTCGAACGGATACGACTCAATCTCCAGCTTGCCGGCCTCGATCTTGGAATAATCCAGTATTTCGTTGATGAGACTGAGCAGGCTTTCGCCCGATCGGCGAACGGTGTCGGCGTATTCTTGCTGTAGGGGTGTGAGATCCGTATCCAGCAACAGGCCCGTCATACCGATCACTCCGTTCATCGGGGTGCGGATCTCGTGGCTCATGTTCGCCAAGAACTCCCCCTTGGAGCGGTTGGCCCGCTCGGCCCGCTCGGTGGCTTCGGCCAGATCCCGTGTCCGTTCCGCGACTGCCGCTTCCAGCGTCGCTCGAATCGCACGTTGGCGAGTCTCCCGCTGCCGCCACCACAACCCGACCAAGCCGCAGACCAGGATGAACAGACCAACCTGGCACGGCCACGAAAGGTACCATGGCGGACGGATTCGGAAATCCAGGACAGCCGACGGGCTCCACTCTCCAGCCTCCGTTTCACTCTGAACCTCGAACCGGTAGGAGCGCGCCGGAAGCTCGGCGAAACGGACCTCATGCGTTTGCGTCCGCACCCACGGGCTGGAGCCGGTCCCGATTCGGTAGCGGAATTCCGCGGTCTGCCTTTGATAGGAGAGCACCGTGAAGCGAAGGGCCAGGGAGTGAGTAAAGGAATCGAAATCCGTGCCCCGAGCCGGCGCATCGTTGCGCATCACCGAAGTGATCAGCATGGCCGGCGCATCCAATTTCGGCCGGCTGGAAGGGTGATAGCGGGCCAGGCCCGCGCTGGTTCCCACCCACACCGAGCCGTCGGCCTCCGTCAGATACGCGTGCGCGTTGCAGTCGTTCCAGACCAGTCCGTCCGACCTGTCGTAGTGTCGCCACCGCCCGCCGTCCAGGACTGCGACGCCGCCATCGGTACCCAGCCAGTGCCGGCCGCTTGCATCGAAGAAGTTTGAGTAGACGACGTTGCTGGGGAGTCCGTCGTCGGTTGTAAAGTGCCGCATCCGCGGATTCCCGCCATTGATTTCGATGCGTGTGATCCCTACAGGCGCGAAGTAGGCAATCCAGAGCGCCCCATCGGGGCCGATGACCACCGACTGTATCCAATTATCCTTCAGCCCTTCTGCCACGGTGAACACACGGCGCACCTGCCCCTCCTGAATGTAGAGCCCCCTATTGCTGGCTACGAAGAGGCCTTGCTGCGTGGACCTGACCTCCGTGATGCCGGCGTCGCCTATGGGTAGGGGAACGGATTCAAGCCACCTGGCGCCCGGCAGGAGGCGCATCACGCCGTGCGCCGTCGCAACCCAAACCGTGCCGCTCTCATCGCGGTCGATCGCATTGATCGAGAATCGCGCGACAGGCTGGCGCGGAGGATAGACTAACCGCTGATGGGTTCGCGGGATATATCGAACCAGCCCATTCGCCCCGCTCTTAAACGTGCCCACCCAGATGGAGCCGTCGGCTTCCGCCGCCAGTCCATAAACGGACAACTCGCGCACGGCATCCGTTGGCCGAAACCGCCAGAGGCCTCCAGTCTGGGTGCCGTGAAACAAGCCACGGCTGGTACCTATCCACAGGTCGCCGGCGGCGCCGCGTACGATACGCCAGATGGACGGATTGGCAAGTCCCTCTTCCTCGGCGAAGCTCTGCCATTGTTCGCGCCCGATCCAGCGAGCCACTCCGTGGCCACTGTAACCAATCCAAAGCACACCCTCCCGGTCTTCAAACGCACTGGTCACTTCGGCGTGCAGCAGGCCGCTTTCCGCGCCGTAGTTCCGGCAATGGCCGCCGTCGCAAATCATCAACCCGGCGCTGTGCGGAATCAGGACCTCCCCGAGTCGGTTGGTTGTCAGGGGCGCGTTGTGGGTGGAGTTCAAGTTGTGGAGGTCTGGCACGCCATGAAACAGCGACCCGTCCGAATCGCGTACCAGCACTTTTTCGGGCGAACGAATCCACAGGCGCCCGGCACGGTCCTCTGCGATACTTCTCCAAGGCCCGCCGGTCACGCCGCGATCTTCGGCCCACTCCTGTTCCCGACCACTTTTGAACGAGCACAGCACAAGCCCACAACTGAACCACACCGTTTGGTCGGATGCCACGAAGACGCTATAGGACTGCCTCGGCGACTCCAGGCGCGGTTGCCCGTGGCCCTGGAGAGGCATCGAGCGAAGCCCCGATGGCGCGGCAACATAGAGGTTAGCGGCATCGCTCGCGATCGCCTGGCCGCTCATCAGTTCAACGTCTTCAAACCCCGGAACCGCAGCGAAGGCATCTCCAGTCCAACGGAATAGCCCAGCATTCGATCCCATCCAGAATTGGCCGTCAGCCGAGCTATGCATGGAGTTGCAGTTGCCGTGTTTCGTGGCGGACTTCACGGCGAAAGGTTGAAAGCGATCGCCATCGTAGCGAAAAGGGCCCCCTTCCGTGCTAACCCAAAGAAAACCTTGGCGATCCTGGTGCAACGCGAGAATGGTTGGATTGGTTAAGCCTTGGGGGGTTCCATACGTCTGGAATGACCAGTGTTGTGCCTGTGCATTCCACGCACAAAACAGCGATACCAGGCTGGTTATCCAGATCCGCATTGTCAAACACATTTCTAGAGTCCCGTTTCTCTACCCGGTAACTCGGTGGCCGCCACGCTCAGTTGGACGATGTCGGCGGCCGAAGAGACGGAGCCCATTCCCGCACCTCCAAGAGTCATATCGGCGCCCACCGCGATTGTCTTTAAAGGAGGTTAACTGTATGTCAAATCGGTGTTGGATGGGAGGGATGCTGCTCGCCCTGGCTGCGGCTCTGCCCGCCAGCGCTCTGGCCGATTCGATGGCCTAAATGAGTACGGGAGCGCAGACGCTTGGAACTATCGACTTGAATACCGGGGTATTTACTGCCAGCTATTCCTGCGGAATACAAGACGCTCACGGCGTAGTGGTGCGGCGGGTTTAGCGGATCTCGCCCTGGCCGGCGGGAGTGGTGTGGTCGTCGGCAGCCTTGTGCTCCTCTTCGGCCGCGCGCGAGAGATAAGTGTAGAAGCGGTGGCGGCAGCCTCGGCAACGCTGGGGCACCCGGCGCAAAACCTGCATCAGGGAGTCCCACGTTCCTCGTTGCTGGGAGCGGCGCACATCCCGGCCGCCGCAGCGGGGGCACCGAAGAGTGTTGTCAGCCTCTTTCACCTAAAGAGTCCTTTCAGCTGATCATAACAGAGCATGTGGCAAGCTTAACCCTCGTCCACGGCCAACCGGGGGGACCTAAGATCCTGCAATCGGAAAGTTGCGATCAGGAGAAGAACGCAAACACCGGGAAGGACAGGGGTAAGGTAGGCCATCACGCAACCGGGTACGCAAGCATCGAGCTGCGAGAACCGCGGCAGGCGGCCCATGAAGCATATGACATGATATACAATCTGGATGGCAGAGCCAAGCGGCGCGGATGAGTTTGTCTGGAGCATGGTTCGGTAATCCTGCCGGTTGATTGAGTAATCCGCCCCGGCGTCTAGCAGTCTACGGTGCCATCCATATACATGCCCGACCATCTCCCCGCCGCCTACATCCTGAACATGCAGTACACCGGCTTGGGGATCGCCCGAAGCCTGGGACGTCACGGAGTGCCGGTGATCGGCCTCATGGGAGGGCCACACCAGCGCGGCGGGCACTCCCGCCACTGCACCGCCCAGCGGTCTCCTAACTCCCGGCCCGACCAGGCTCAATTGCTGAGGTATCTACTGGATATCGGGACGCGCCTTGAGCGCCGGGCCGTCCTTTTCCCAACCAGCGATTTCGACGTCCTGTTCGTCGCGCAACATCAGGAAGCTTTGAAACCGTACTTTGCGTTCCCCTTGCCGGATTGGGAACTTGTCGACACAATCCAGAATAAAGGAACGCTCCACCAGAAGGCGCAGGAGGGCGGCGTTTCTTCGCCGCTCAGCTATTCGTGCGGAAATCCGGACTCCCTGCAGGCCGCGGCCAGTGAGGTGGGGTACCCGTGCATCCTCAAGCCGGTCTATTCCTATCGCTGGCACCAAGGAAAGAATTGGGACGTCGTTGGGAGATGCAAGGCCATCAAGATAGGTTCTCCCAAGGAACTGGCCGACACCTACATGAGAGTCCGCCAGGCCGACGACACCGTTCTGTTACAGGAGTTTGTGCCTGGCGACGACAGCCAGATCTTTGTTGCCGGCCTGTACTTTGGCAGACAGGGAGACGTGCAAGGGGGCTTCGCGGCTCGTAAGTTGGCTCAGTATCCTCCCCAGCTCGGCACCGGCTGTCTTGTGGAAGGTACGGACAATCCGGAAGTGATGTCCTTAGGAACCCGTCTTCTGCAGCACCTGGGTTACCGGGGCATAGCGGAAGTGGAGTTTAAGCGAGACACGCGGGACGGCAGCTACAAGCTTATCGAAATCAACCCCAGGTTTTGGGACTGGCACCGATTAGGTGCGGCATGCGGCGTCGATCTCAGTTACATTGCGTACCGCGATCTTACCGGGCAGCCGGCACTGCCCGTCCGCGGCCAGACCAGTGGCACTTATTGGGTCGCGGCGCGAGAACTGATTCGGCATATGGGACACGGAGTGCGATACGGCAGGGCCCTCGACTTGCGGATGCTATGGCGTCTGTTACTAGCGAAGAAGACATGGGCGTTGTTTGCGTGGGACGATCCGCTCCCGGCCCTGCTGAGGTAGACGGAACCGGTGAATCAGGCCCGCGGCGCACGAACAGCCCGCGCAGAGAGTCCATGGGCTCTTCCATAGCGGGGAGGATATAACTTATGACGAATCCCGACGTTACCAAGAGCCTTCAGCTATGGAAGGAGTATGGCCAGTTTGTCCTCATGGCAATGCCTTATGACGACAACGTGATTGTCGCCGCCAACGGCTGCACGGTTGTAGACGCCGACGGTAACGAATTCCTGGATCTGACGTCCGGTCAGTTCTGCGCCGTGCTGGGCCACAACCACGCGAAGCTGGTGGAACGGCTTCGCGAGCAAGGCGAGAAGGTCTTGCACACCAGCAGCAACCAGATCTCGCTTACGGTAATGGAAACCGCGGCGAAACTGGCCGCCGTGGCTCCGGGCGATCTCAAAAAGTCTCTATTTCTTTCCACGGGCAGCGAGGCCAACGAGTGCGCCTTACGCATAGCCAAGACCGTTACCGGTAAGAGCGGCGTCGTCGGCCTGTCTCAGGGCTATTATGGAATTACACTAGCCACAAGAAATGCCGGTATAGGGTTTGGCAAGGGACCGGCCGCTTCGCCCGCCGTGCCGGATACCTTTCGTCTCCTGACTCCTTACTGCCTGCGCTGTCCCGTAGGCGCCACCTATCCGGATTGCGACTTTCTCTGTTTGAAAACATCCGAAGCGATCCTGCAGACCCAGGTTGAGGAGGTCGCGGCGTTCATTGTCGAACCAATCCTCTCCGGAGGCGGGATGGTCGTTCCGCCGGCAGGCTACCTGCAGCGGCTCAGCGAGCTGGCCCGGAAGTATGATGCTCTCTTGATCGCCGACGAAGCGCAGACCGGCTTCGGCAGAACCGGAAAGTGGTTCGGAATCGAACAGCATGGAGTGACGCCCGACATCATCACCATCTGCAAGAACGCGGGCGGAGGCTTCCCCGTATCGGGCGTAATGACCACCGAGACGGTTACGAAACAGCTTGGCGCGAGAGGATTCTATCACCTGTCGAGCCACCAGGCCGACCCATTGGGAGCGGCGGCTCTCGGCGCGGTAGTCGATACCATCCGCGAGGAAAACCTGGTCGAGCAGGCCGCGCAAAAGGGACAGTACTTCAAAGACCGGCTTCTCGAACTCAAGGCCAAGTGGCCGGTGATTGCGGACGTACGCGGCATGGGCCTGATGCTGGGAGTGGAGTTCGTTAAGGACCCGTCAACGCTCGAGCCGGCGGACGATATGGGTCGAACACTGCGGCGCCTGTGTTTCCGCAAGGGGGTTCAGCTCAATTACACGATTCTGAGTCAGGTCCTCCGTATTACTCCTCCTTTGACGATTACCAAGGCGCAAATCGATTATGCCGTTACTGTTCTGGACGGAGCGATTGCGGACGCTCTAAGCGGAACGCACAACGTGGAGGAGATGGCTCCCCACAACCCTTACACACGGACTCTGTTAAAGCGGAGCTGGAGGAAAACCTATGCGCACTATATTGAAAAACTGTGGCACACAAGTCCGCAGCGTGTGATTCAGGCCTTGGGGCGAAAAATGGGCCGCGACTAACTAAGAGGAGCCTTACGCAGGCGCTGTCTGGAGCCGTGCAGGCGTACTAACTGGGCACGCAGGAAACGCTTTTCGTCATCCCGCAAGAATCCCGGTACGATCAGGATGCAGGGGTAACAGGCCGTGAAGAGAATGCCTAAAATGAGCTGCGCGCGGGCGGTCGCCGGCTCGACGAACAAATACAGCAGGGCGAGAGAGAGACCGCAACCGGCAACCAGCAGGACACGCCGCCATTCGAAGTGGAAGTATTGGACGCGCTGCGCCGTCCAGAGGCTGGCCACCAGCATAACGCCGAAAGCCACGCCGGTCGCCCAAATGGCTCCCCATAGCTTGAAGGGCGGGATTAACGTCAGATAGCCGATCACACAGACCACCGTGCCGAGCCACGTAATCTTCGCCTCGTAGCCGGTGCGCTTGTTCAGATAGAAGGCATTGCGGAAGAAATCTCCCGAAAGACGCAGGAGGTAGGCCAGCGCAATCCAAGGGACATACACCGCGGCGTCCTCGAAGCCCGGGCCCACCACCAGGCGCAGCACCGGGCACACCACAACGATGGTGCCCAAAACGACGTAGAGGATCGTAAAGAGATAGTAAGTGTATACGCGCGCGTAAAGAGCCTCGCCGTTGGGCTCCTTGACCAGGGAGAACATTCGCGGGCGCCAGAACTGGTTGAACACCAGGCTGAACGCATTGACGATCATCCCGAATTTATAAGCCAGCCCATAGATGCCGATTTGAGCGAGGCTGACGCTGTGTTTGAGCACGTAGCGGTCTCCCAGGTCGAGAGTGAGCATGGCGACGGCGCTCAGATTGAGCGGCCAGGAGTATTTGACGTACTTGA
>Ga0181536_10001396_pt1 | contig 28454 bp, 25 predicted proteins | sample PEATcosm2014_Bin_41_FD_121105 | JGI IMG/M metagenome (GOLD analysis project Ga0181536, IMG submission 121105) | Peatland microbial communities from MTU Mesocosm Facility, Houghton, MI, USA - PEATcosm2014_Bin17_60_metaG | ecosystem: Environmental > Terrestrial > Soil > Wetlands > Peat | place...
CCAGCTGGCCAAGTCGGTGGCCGAGCTGACCGGCAGCCGGCTCATCCGCCTCCAGTGCTACGAGGGGCTCGACGAGTCCAAGGCCCTCTACGAGTGGAACTACCGAAAGCAGCTCCTGCGCATCCAGGCCGGGCAGGTGAGCGGCGAGGCGACCCCGGCCGGCCCCACCTGGAAGGAGCTGGAGGAGGACATCTTCTCCGAGGACTTCCTCCTCACCCGCCCGCTGTTGGAGGCCATCCGGGCCGACGAGCCGGTGGTGCTCCTCGTCGACGAGGTGGACCGGGTGGAGCTCGAGACCGAGGCGCTCTTGTTGGAGGTGCTCTCCGAGTACCAGGTCTCCATCCCCGAGCTGGGCACCGTCCGGGCCCGGCGGCTGCCGATGGTCTTCCTCACCTCGAACAACACCCGGGAGCTCTCCGAGGCCCTGAAGCGCCGCTGCCTGTACCTGCACATCGACTACCCCGAGCTCGACCGCGAGCGCGAGATCGTCCGCACCCGGGTCCCGGGGATCACCGAGGAGCTGGCCGACCAGGTGGCGCGCATCGTGCGGTCGCTGCGCACCCTCGAGCTCCGGAAGGCCCCCTCGGTCTCCGAGACCCTCGACTGGGCCCGGACCCTGGTCGTGCTGGGGTTGGAGTCGATCGACGCCGCCGGGGCCCGCGACACGCTCCACATCCTGCTCAAGTACCAGAGCGACATCGAGCGGGCGGCCAAGGAACTGCTGTCCGCCGACGGCTGAGCCGGGCCCCCGGCCGTGCTCGACGTCCTCTCGGGGTTCGTCACCGAGCTGCGGAACGCCGGCCTCCCGGTCTCCTTGACCGAGCACCTCGACGCGGCCGAGGCCCTCCACCACGTGCCGCTGGAGGACCGCGAGGCGCTCAAGTACGCGCTGGGGGCCACGCTGGTGAAGTCCAGCTCGCACTGGCGGGTCTTCGAGACCGCCTTCGAGATCTACTTCGCCCCGCGCCTGGCGCCCCAGGACGGGCCGGGCGAGGGGGAGGGGGGTGAGGGGCGCCCGGCCGAGGGCGACCAGGAGGCCGCCGGGGGAGGGCGGCGGGGGACCGGGGGCGAGGGCCGGGGCCGCGGCGGCGGGGGCGGCGAGCGGGTGAGCGCCGAGGAGCTGGCCGAGCTCCTCTACCGCGCCCTGCGCTCGGGCGACCCGGGCCAGGGGGCGGTGGTGGCCCGCTACGCCGTCGACCGCTACGCCGGCATGGAGCCCGGCCGGCCGGTGGGCGGCACCTACTACCTCTACCGCACGCTGCGGAACCTCGACCTCGACCGGGTGCTCGAGCGGCTGGTGGCCGAGGCCGGCGCCGAGGCGGCCGGCGCCGGGCCCACCGCGCTCGAGGAGCGGCTGGTGGCCGACGAGTACCGGGCGCGCATCGAGACGCTGCGCCGGGCCATCGAGAGCGAGATCCGGCGCCGGCTGGTCGCCGACCGGGGGGCGGAGGCCCTGGCCCGCTCGGTCCGCAAGCCCCTCCCCGAGGACATCGACGTGATGCACGCCTCGAGGGAGGAGCTGGCCGCCCTGCGCCTCGCCCTCCACCCGCTCTCGCGCAAGCTGGCCGTGCGCCTGGCCCGCAAGCGGCGCCACGGGCGCCGGGGCCCGCTCGACTTCCGGGCCACCGTCCGGCGGTCGCTGTCGACCGGGGGGGTGCCGGTCGAGCCGCGCTTCCGCCACCCCCGCCCGGCCAAGCCCGAGATCTTCGTGGTGGCCGACATCTCGGGCTCGGTGGCGTCGTTCGCCCGCTTCACCCTGCTCTTGGTCCACGCCATCAGCTCGCAGTTCTCCAAGGTCCGCAGCTTCGTCTTCGTCGACGGGATCGACGAGGTGACCCGGTTCTTCGAGGACACCGACGACCCGAGCCGGGCCGTCCACCGGATCAACACCGAGGCCGACGTGATCTGGGTGGACGGCCACTCCGACTACGGCCACGCCCTGAGCGTCTTCAACCAGCGCTGGGGCGACGAGGTCTCGTCGCGCACCAGCCTCTTGGTGCTGGGCGACGGGCGGAACAACTACCACGCCTCGGAGGCCTGGGTGCTCGAGCAGCTCCAGCGCCAGGCCCGCCACGTCTACTGGCTCAACCCCGAGCCCCGCGACTACTGGGGCTCGGGCGACTCGATCGTCGACGAGTACGCCGTCCACTGCGACGCCGTCGTCGAATGCCGGACGCTCCGCCAGCTCGAGCGGTTCGTCGGCGACCTGGCATGAGCGCGGCCGCCGGCGGCCCCCTCCGCCCACCGGCCGGGGTGCGCACCGTGCCCCCGCCGCACGCCTCGGCCACCGTCGTGGTGCTGGTCCGCCACGGCGAGGCCGTCTGCAACGTCGAGGGGGTGGTCGGCGGGGTGACGGGGTGCCGCGGGCTGACCGGTGCCGGGCGCGCCCAGGTGGCGGCGCTGGCCGACCGCCTCGAGCGCACCGGCGAGCTGGCCGGGGTGGCCGCCCTCTACGCCTCGGTGCTGCCCCGGGCGGTCGAGACGGCCGAGCTGCTGGCCCCCGCCCTCGACCGGTGGCGGGACGGCCCTGCCCTGGCGGTCACCACCGACTGCGACCTCTGCGAGCTCCACCCCGGGGAGGCCGACGGCCTCGACTGGGGCCAGTTCGCCGAGCGGTACTCCCCGCCGGACTGGGACGCCGACCCGACCGCGCCGCTCGCCCCGGGGGGGGAGAGCTGGGCCGGGTTCGTGGCCCGCGCCGCGGCGGCCGTCGAGCGGCTGGCCGACCGCCACCGTGGCCAGGTGGTGGTGGCCGCCTGCCACGCCGGGGTCGTCGAGTCGACGATGCTGCGCTTCTTGCCCCTGGACCCGGCGACCGCCCGGCTGGGGCTGCGGACCGAGCACGCCTCGCTCACCGTGTGGGAGCGCGCCGAGGGGCGCTGGACGCTCCGGCGCTACAACGACGCCGCCCGGGCATAGCGGGCGGCGAGGGCGAGGGCGAAGGCCCGGCGCCGGACGGGCCGGCAGGTGCCCGCACCCGCGGCGGCCCGGCCGGGGTGCGAGGGCGCGGCGCAGCCGGCCCGGGGCAGGTCCCCGGGACGGGCCCGGATTTCGAGCCGGAGGCCGGCGGGGCGTAGTCTCCACATGAGCCCACTGGCCAGCGTGGCAGCAGGTGGCGAGCGGTCGGTGACCCGGCTCGTGCACGGAGACGACGAAAGGCCTCGAGAATGCGCCGACACGGAGCGTGGTCCACGATAGGGGTGCTGCTCGTCGGGATCTCCCTGGCCGTGGCACCGGTGACGGTCGCCTCGGCCGCCAAGCACAAGACGACGCATCACAAGGCGAAGGCCAAGGCCAAGCACGGTGCAAGCACATCGAAGGTGGCCTCGCGCAACTGCCCGAAGGCGTCGACCATCACCGCGGCCGCCGGAACGGCCTACACCGGGCCCGCCGCCACAAACGGCGGGACGGCGGCGTGCGTCTACAACGACACGGCGGGCGACGAGCTCAACTACATCGTCGACAGTCCCAACGAGTCCCGCAGCGAGTTCGTCAAGACCGACCCGTCCGACATCGGCGAACCCGCCCAAGCCGTGTCGGGCATCGGCGCGGCCGCCTTCGCCACCACGACCTACGGCCACGCCGAGATCGACGTCTACGTGTCCTCTTCCAAGGGCTTCGCCGTGACCCTGGATCCCGCCAACCAGGCCGCGGTGACCACAGCCGACCTCACCCAGGTCGAGGCGGTGGCCCGGGCCGTCTTGAAGGGGTGACCGGACCGGACGGCGCCGAGCCATTGGCCGGCGGCGGAGCACCGGGTTCGGCGCTGCGCACCTGCGGCCCGATGGCCCCCGCCGCCTTACCTGCCCACCGCCGCCGATCGCTCGCGAGGTGGCCCCATGGCCGCCCGTCCGGGTCGACGGAAAGACCTGAAGAGCGCCAAGGGTCGGCGCGCCCAACCGACGGTCCGAGTCAGTCGGTCCGCACACCCCACGGTGCTCGGACGACGGTCCCCTCTGCCGAGGGCGGGGTCTACGACGACGGTTGAGCGACTCCACTGGGCTCGATGATCGGCCAGCTGTGTTAGCGCCGTGTTGGTGGAGTCACATCGAATGTTGTCTGAGAAAGGCCAGCGCCGGGATTCGACAGGAAGTGATTCGCAGCGCAGCTTGGTCTGTGCCCAAAGGCAACCGACGCCCCAGCCGGGATACCGTTGATCGATGTCATCGACTCATTCACAGCGATCGCTATACATGTCCCGGGGTTGGACGTCGTTCCCGAGAACACCACTAACTGACCTGTGCCATTGTCGGCAACTGAAACCTCGCGCCCTGACGGATCGGTACTGCCAAGCACAACGTTCTCCGACTGAAGAACCTCTCGCAGAAAATCGACAAGGTTTGTGTCTGAAGTCGGAAAAGCCGAATGGTACTCATGTGTGACCGCAGCAGTGGCGACCTTGTTGATTGTTTGCTCGGTGAGGTCGCTGCGAGACTGTGAGCAGGCTGACGTGAGGAACGCTAGAGAGCACAACAGCGCTCCGATTGCGAAACACGACCGCACGCGCGGCTTCTTGATGTGACAACGGGGTCGGCCGGCCCGATGCACCACCTTTCCGGCAGAGTGGTCGTCCTTAGCCAAAGGGCCACGTTCGGCGGTCGCGTTGCGGAACGGGTCGGGTTCATTCACAGGACAATGAGAGACCATGGGTGTGATGATAGTTATAGCCCGCCAGGTAGCCGGGACTTCTTCAAACCATACGGTGGGAAGGTCCACGATAGGCCTCACCCATCGATAGACATCGCCTCCAGCCGGGGTTAGGGCATGAACGCTGAGAATTCTGCATATCTGTTGGTCGCTGAAGAGGTTGAGGCTGTCGTGCGCGAACCTCACCGTGCCCTGGGCTGGCCTAGTTCGCCTTTCGCCCCATTCATGCCCTGACCCCGCCTCCCGTGAGTCGTCGCGTCGCCGAGCCCGCGAATAGTGCGCACTTCGAATACGTGACCTCTGCCAGTGCATTGCGCCACGCGGTGTCCGCGGACCGCCCGGGGGGATACGAGAGAGACGCCGGGAGCGCGGGGAGCTCCGTCCGGTCCGATGGGTCGCAGGCCCCCGTCATCGCCAGAGTGCCCAGGTTTCCAGCGGACGGTGCCAGCAACGCCGAAGGCAGTCCGGGTGTGCCGCCGATCTGGCGGGACACTGCGTGCCTGCGTCGTCGTTGCCGGCACCAAGCCGACCGAGTCCGCTCGGATGTGCTGGCATCGATCGTGGGTGGCCGTCACGGCCATGGGGACTCAGAAGATGAACGGCACGAGCATCTTGGTGGAGCGCTTGTACGCCGGGTAGGTGTCTGGGAACTGCTCGGTCAGGTAGCGCTCCTCGACGGTGGCGCCGTAGACGAAGTAGAGCCCGGCCAGGACCACGGCGATCAGCCACTGCCAGCTCAGCGACGTCGCGGTGCCGGCGCCGGCGACCAGGATGCCCGAGTAGATCGGGTGGCGGACCAAGCGGTAGGGGCCGCTCGTGACCAGCTCCGGCTCGTCCTTGCGCGTCATCGGGGAGCCCCAGTTGCGGCCGATGTTCACCCGGGCCCAGACGGCGAAGCCCAACCCGAGCGCGAAGAGGGCCAGCCCGAGGCCGGCTCGCCACGGGTCCGTGTCCGGGCCGTGGTTCTTGAAGGCCCCCAGGCGGACCAGGACGATCACGACGGCGGCGATCACCGCCCTGATGCCCAGCTCGCGCGACCACGGGACACGCCCCCGCTTCGTGGAGAAGGCCGCCACCAGCCAGTAGAGCCAGAACGCCGCCCATCCGACGGCGAAGACGAGCTCGACCGCCCTCATCGTGGCTCAGCCTCCCACAGTGCGCCCACCGGACCCCCCGGCCGGCCTGCCGGGTTAGCAGGCGTAGTCGCCGTCGAATGTCCCGTCGTAGTGGTCGGTGAACTGGGTCATCACCACCGGGCCGGTGGGCAGCTTCTCGGTTGTCAGCCACTGGCTGAGCTGGGCGCAGTTGGCCGGGCCTGTCCCCGTCCACCAGGCCATCCAGAAGGGGACGGCCGGCTGGTATGGCCCGACGATCGTGTTCCAGATCCCCGGGCTGGCGTAGATGCCGACGTTGTTGATGCCGGCGTAGTGCAGCCCGTCGATGGCGCCCTGGACCAACGAGGCGTTGGCCGCCGAGCTTGTCGACCAGCTCTGCGTCCGTGTCTCGACGTCCAGCCACCAGGCGACCTGGGTGTCGACGCCGGCCGCCTTCGCCTCGTCGTAGGAGTCGAGGGCGGCGTTGAACCCGTAGTTGCAGGCCTGGGGGGAGGCCTGGGCCGCGCAGGCGGCGTCGGAGGATGTGGGGGCGGTGCCGTAGGTGAGGTAGGTGTAGAGGTTGAGCCCCCCGGCCGCCCACTGGGCCTCTGTGACCAGACACGGGTTGACGGCGCCGAAGGAGGCCCCGTTCACCTGCACGACCCCGATGGTATACGGGGCGGGCGGGAGGTTCCCGCACTGCCAGTTCGAGATGTCGTAGCCGTAGGCGCCGGAGGGGAATGTGGTGCCCGAGAACGTCCCGGTGGCGTCGGCCTCGGCCATGCCGACGACCGGGCGGTTGAGGACCTGGGGGGCCGAACCCCAGTAGCGGGCTGTGCCGAAGGCGCTCACCGCGCCGTTGGCGTTGGTGAACCAGTAGCCGTTGGCTGTGGCGTCGGCGGCCAGGGCGACGATGGGCCGGCTCTGGGGCACCCCGCCCAGCGAGCCGTGGAACTGGGCGTCGCCGTAGGCGAACACCCCGCCGTCGGCGGCGGTGAACCAGTAGCCGCCCCCGTCGGCGGTCGGGGTGATCCCCACGATCGGCTGGTTGAGGGTCATTCCGCCGGTGGAGCCGTGGAACTGGGCGCTGCCGAAGGCGAACACCCCGCCGTCGGCGGCCACCAGCCAGTAGCCGCCGCCTGTGGAGGCGGCGGCCATGCCCACGATGGGGGCGTTGAGGGGCAGGCCGCCCATCGAGCCGTAGTACTGGGCGTTGCCGAAGGCGAACACCCCGCCGTCGGCGGCGGCCAGCCAGTAGCCGCCGCCTGTGGGGGTGGCGGCCATGCCGACCACCGGCGCCACCAGGGAGAGGGCGCCGGTCGAGCCGTAGAACTGGGCGTCGCCGAAGGTGAAGACCCCGCCGTCGGCGGCCACCAGCCAGTAGCCCCTGCTCCCCGGGGTGCCGGTCATCCCCACGATGGACTTGTCGAGCGTCATGGACCCGGTCGATCCGTAGAAGGGGGCGCCGCCTTCGGCGAAGATCCCGCCGTCGGCGGCCACCAGCCAGTAGGCCGAGATCACGTGGTGGTTGGGGCCGGGGCCGTGGCCGGGCGGCGGCTTGTGGATGGACGGCGCTGTCGTGGCGCCGGCGGGCGCAGCGGCGACGAGCGACGCCACCAAGAGGGCCACCGTCGCCACGACGGCCAGGCCGCCGCCGGCCCGGCGGTCTCCCGACCGTCGCGCGCCGGAGCGCATGGAGCTACCTGGGAGGCCGACCACGTCGGGCGAATGTTACAAGCCGGTGTGGTGCGGTGGTGGTCGCGTCGCCCCGCCGGCGGCGGCGTCGCGCCCGGTCAGTCTCGCAGGAACTCGGCCACCCGGAAGGCGAGGTCGAGCGACTGGCGGGCGTTGAGGCGGGGGTCGCAGGCGGTCGTGTAGCGCTGCCCGAGGTCGCCCTCGGCGATCTCCTCGGCCCCGCCCAGGCACTCGGTCACGTCGTCGCCGGTCAGCTCGACGTGGACGCCGCCCGGCCAGGTGCCAGCCTCCCGGTGGACCTCGAAGAACTCGCCCACCTCGGAGAGGATGTCGTCGAAGCGCCGGGTCTTGCGGCCGCTCCCCGACACGAACGTGTTGCCGTGCATCGGGTCGCAGGCCCAGACCACGGGGTGGCCCGAGTCGGCCACCGCCGCCAGGAGGGGCGGCAGCAGTTCGGCCACCCGCCCGGCGCCGAAGCGGGTGATGAGGGTGAGCCGGCCCGGGGTGCGGTGCGGGTCCAGGCGGTCGCAGAGCGCCACCACCTCGTCGGGCGTGGCGTTGGGGCCGACCTTGGCCCCCAACGGGTTGATCACCCCGGAGAGGAACTCGACGTGGGCCCCGTCGGGCTGGCGGGTCCGCTCGCCCACCCACAGGAGGTGGCCCGAGCAGTCGACCCAGTCCCCGGTGAAGGAGTCCTGGCGGGTGAGGGCCTCCTCGTAGTTGAGGATCAGCGCCTCGTGGCTGGTCCAGAAGTCCACCTGGTGCAGCCCGCTCTCGGCGGACAGGTCGATGCCACAGGCGGCCATGAACCGCATGGCACGGTCGATCTCACTGGCGATGCGGTCGTAGCGGCGCCCCTCGGCCGAGGTGGCGACGAACTGCTGGTTCCAGGCGTGGGCGTGCGAGAGGTCGGCGAAACCGCCCTTGGTGAACGCCCGCAGCAGGTTCAAGGTGGCGGCCGACTGGTGGTAGGCGGTGAGGAGCCGGCCGGGGTCGGGCCGCCGGGCGTCGCTCTCGAACGGCTCGTCGTTGACCATGTGGCCCCGGAAGGCATCGAGCTCGAGGTCGCCCACCCGTTCGGTCGGCTGGGAGCGGGGCTTGGCGAACTGGCCGGCGATCCGCCCGACCTTGACCACCGGGACGCCGGCGGCGTAGGTGAGGGCCACCGCCATCTGGAGGATGACCTTCAACTTGTCCCTGATGCTGTCGGCGGCGAAGTCCCCGAACGACTCGGCGCAGTCCCCGGCCTGGAGGAGGAACGCCCGGCCGTTGGCCACCTCGGCCAACGAGGCGGTGAGGCGCCGGGCCTCGCCCGCCACCACCAGCGGCGGCAGGGCGCACAGCCGGGCCTCGACGTGCTTCAGTGCCTCCTCGTCCGGCCAGCTCGGCTGCTGGGCGGCCGGCCGGCCGCGCCACGAGGCGGCGTGCCAGCCGGTACCCTCGCCACCCGGGGGGGCGGCGAGGTCGGCGTCGCTGTCGGCGGGTCGGCCGGTTCGCATCCCCCCAAGCGTACGGCCTCGGTGCGGGGCACCGGCGCACGGCCTCGACCTAGGCTCCGCCGATGGACCGTTTCCGCCGCTCGAGCAAGGTCCCGGTTGCCCGCCGCTGAGTCGGCGGCCGGGCGGGCCGAGCGCGTGGGGCTCTTGGGCGGGACCTTCGACCCGCCGCACGCCGGCCACCTCGACGCCGCCGTGCGCTGCCGCGACGCCCTCGGCCTCGACCGGGTCCTCCTGGTGGTGGCCAACCACCCGTGGCAGAAGGCGCCACGGCGCCGGATCACCCCGGCCGAGGACCGCTGGGCGATGGTCGAGGCGGCGGCCGAGGGGCTGGCGGGGGTGGAGGCCAGCCGGATCGAGATCGACCGGGGCGGGCCGAGCTACACCGTCGAGACCGCCGAGGCGCTCGGGTCCGAGGCGCGGGCGGCGGGGAGGCCGGTGCCCGACCTCTTCTTGGTGGTGGGGGCCGACCTGGTCGCCACCTTGCCCACCTGGCACCGGGTGGACGACCTGCGCCGGCTGGTGACCCTGGTGGTGGTCTCGCGCCCGCGCCGCGTGGACCCCGCGCCCCCGCCCGGCTGGCGGGTCGAACGGGTGACGGGCGGAGGGGTCGACGTCTCGAGCTCCGAGGTCCGGGCGCTCCTGGCCGAGGGGAGGGCGGTGGACGGGCTCGTTCCCGACCCGGTGATCCGTTGCATCGGCCGCCGGAATCTGTACGCTGTCGGCAGATGACGTCGAGCGTCGACACCGCCGAGCTTCCCCGGACCCGTCGGGTTGCCCACGGTCCGACCGCCCCGCTCACCCCCGCCGCAGTGGCGCCCGCCGCCGGGACCTCGGCGGGTCCCGCCCACCCGGCCGAGGCCACGGCGCCGCTGGCCCGCGGCGAGCTGCGGGCCGAGCGCCGGGCCGCCCGGCGCGCGCGGCGCCTCTGGGCCACGGCGGGCCTCGGCGCCATGGCCGCCGCCTTCGGTGCCACGATCGTCGTGCTGGACGTGGTCCGTTGAGCCGCCGATGAGCCGACCGGCCGGTGTGGTGCGGCCGGGGGCCGTGGGGGACGGCGACGTGGACGACGTCGTTGGCCCGCCCCCGGTGCCGCCGGAGGCCTGCCTGGCGGCGGAGGCGGCGGACGAGAAGCTGGGGCGCGACACCGTGGTCCTCGCCATGGGCGAGCTGCTCGGCGTGGTCGACGCCTTCGTGGTCACGAGCGGGCGCAACGCCCGGCAGGTGCGGACCCTGGTCGAAGAGGTCGAACGGGTGGTGAAGGAGAAGAGCGGGCGGGCGCCGACCAGCGTCGAGGGGCTGCGCGACGGCACCTGGGTCCTCATGGACTACGGGGACTTCGTCGTCCACGTCTTCTTGGACGAGACCCGCGACTTCTACGACTTAGAGCACCTGTGGTCGAGCGCCCCCCGGGTGTCCTGGCAGGACGCCGCGGCGGGGTAGCGCCGCCCGGGCTCAGCCCGGCCCGAGGGCGGTGGTCGTGGTCGGTGTCGGCGGGGCGAGCGACGCGTACTGCTGGGCGTCGACCGGCCCGGCCACCTGGGCGCCTGTGTCGGTGGGCACGTCGGTGGGGTTGCCGTCGATCTCGAAGCGGACCCCGATCTGGCGGCCGAGGACCGCGCCCACGGTGAAGACCACCTGGGCCACGGCCAGCACCTGCTTTGTCCCCGAGATCTGGCCGAAGGCGAGGTTGAAGTCGAGGGTGACCGTCGTGGTCGTCGGCTTGGGCTCGGCCGGCCGCACGGCCAGGAGGCGTACCCCGCTGCCGAGGGCCGTGCGGACCCCGACTGTGCGCTCGGCCGTTGTCGGCCCGGCGAGCAGCTCCTCGAGCACTGTGCGCAGCGTCGGGGGAGCGGGCACCGCCCGCTCGGCCGGGACGAGGTACTGCCCGCTCTGGCCGATGAAGTAGACGGTGACGGCCGACGTGGCCACCGGGGCGGTGGTCGTCGTCGTGGTGGGCACCACCTTTGTGAGGAGGTGGAAGGGGACCTGGCCCCGGGCGATGGCGTGGGGGCCCCCACCGGCCACCACGCCGCAACCGGCCGTGCAGCACACGGCGACGAGGGCGGCGAGCGGCGCCGCCCACGGGTGCGGGTGCCGGCTCACCAGGTGGCCTCGTCCTCGACCGGCAGCTCGACCGTGAAGCGGGCCCCGCCCCCCTCGGCCTCGTCGGCCCACACCCGGCCCCCCTGCAGCCGGGCGTGCTCGGCCACCAGGGCGAGGCCGAGACCGCTGCCGGTCCCCGCGCCGCGCTGACCGGAGGCCTGGCCGCGGTAGAAGCGCTCGAACACCCGGGACCGCTCTGGGGGGGGGACGCCGGGCCCGGCGTCGTCCACCGAGATCCGGACGCTGCTCCGGCCGTCGGGGCCCACCGGGCCGGGCCGGGCCCGCACCGTGGTGGCCCCGCCGCCGTAGAGGGCGGCGTTCTCCAAGAGGTTGGCCATCATCCGCTCGAACCGGCGCTTGTCGACCCGCACCCATGCGTGGGCCACCGAGGGGTGGACGTCGACGGCGGGCGCCGCGCCGCCGCCGGGCAGTGTGCGCGAGCTGGTGGCCACCGACTGGCGCACCAGCTCGCCGACGGTCGCCTCCTCGAGGGCCACGTCGGCCGAGCCGGTGTCCGAGCGCGAGATCTCGAGCAGGTCGCCCACCATTCGGCCGAACCGCCGGAGGTCGTCGCCGAGGAGGACGAGGGCCCGCTGGGCGGGCTCGGAGAGCTCGTCGCGGTGGGCCTCGAGGACGGCCAGGGTCGTCGAGAGGGTGGTGAGAGGGGAGCGGAGCTCGTGGCTGACGTCGGAGGTGAACCGCTCCTCGCGCTCGATCCGCTCTTGGAGCTGGTCGACCATGGCGTTGAACGAGCCGGTCAGCCCGGCCAGGTCCGGGTCGTCGATGGCCCTGGGCAACCGGGTGGCGAGCTCGCCGCCGGCGATGGCCATGGCCGCCCGGGAGACCCCGGTCAACGGGCGCAGCGAGCGGCTGGCCGCCGAGCGCCCGAGCGCCGCCCCGAGCACCGTGGTCACCAAGCCGGCGGCCACCAGGGCGAGGGCCAGGACCCGCAGGGTCCCCCGGAGGTCGCTCACGTCGAAGACCTCGAAGTAGGCGGCCCCGACCGAAGGGATGGGCACGCCGACGGCGAACTCTGGATCGCCGTCGAGCTGGAAGGACTGGGTGGCCGGGGTGCCCGAGAGGACCAGCCGGCGCAGGGCCGGCGGCAGCGCCCCCTGGCCCACCGAGATCGACCGCACGTACCACTTGCCGTCGAAGGCGTCGTAGAGGAGGGAGCTCGACCCGGCGGTGCCCGAGTCGGCCGCCGCCAGCAGCGGCACGATCGCCGTCGAGCCGTGGATTGTGCTGCGGATGAGCTTGGCGTTGACGTAGGCCTGGTGGAGCGAGGCGTTCTGGCGCTCGCTCACCAAGAAGTGCCGGGCCGTCAGGTACGACAGGCCGCCCATCAGCACCGACAGGACCAGGGCCCCGAGCCCGAAGAGGAGGGTGACCCGGGCGCGCAGCCCGAGGCGGGTCCACAGCCGCCGCCGGCCGCGCCGTCCCGCCGGCTCCTCGTCCATCTCAGGGGACCAGCTTGTAGCCCATCCCGCGGACCGTGAGGATGTGCCGGGGGAGCGCCGGGTCGGCCTCGACCTTGGTGCGCAGGCGGCGGATGTGCACGTCGACCAGCCGGCCGTCGCCGAAGTAGTCGTAGCCCCAGACCCGGTCGAGCAGCTGCTCGCGGCTCAAGACCTTGTTGGGGTTGGCGGCCAGCTCGCAGAGGAGCCGGAACTCGGTCCTCGTGCAGTGGACCTCGGTCCCGTCGGCCCGCCGGAGCACGCCCTCGTCGGGCATGAGCTCGTAGTCGCCGAAGTCCAGGCTCCCGGCCCGCTCGTCCTCCACCGGGCGGGCCCGCCGCAACAGGGCGCGGATCCTCGCCCCCAGCTCCTTGGAGACGAACGGCTTGGTGACGTAGTCGTCGGCCCCGGCCTCCAGGCCGGCCACCACGTCGTGGGTGTCGGTGCGGGCGGTGACGATGATGATGGGCACCGCGCTCTGCCGGCGCAGCGCCCGGCAGCACTCGAACCCGTCCATGCCCGGGAGCATGAGGTCGATCAGGGCCACGTCGGGCGGTTGGGCGCTGAAGTGGTCGAGCGCCTCCTCGCCGCTGGCCGCCTCGTCGATCTCGTACCCCTCGCCCTCCAGGGCCAGGCGCATGGAGGAGCGGATCCGCTCGTCGTCCTCGACCACCAGGATCCGACCGCTCATGGGGCTCCGTCCACCTCCGCTGCGGGGCCCGGCCGTGCCGGGCCCCCTCGGCCGCCGCCCCGCCGCCGCCTGGTCAGCTGCGCCAGATCTGCGTCGGCCAGATCGACCCGCCGATCATGCCATAGGCCTTCTTGCCCTCGGGCGTGGTCGGGTTGTTGAAGTTCTGCACGTCGGGGTGGGCCACGATGGCCCAGGTGGCCCGGTCGGTGAACAGGTAGGGCAGGTCCTGGGCGAAGTACTCGTTCACCTGCTGGTAGGCCTTGGCGCGGGTGGCCGGATCGCTGCTGGTCCGCCCCATCTCCAGCGCCGCTTGGACGCGCGGGTCGTTGTTGCGGGCCATGTTGATCGACAGCGCCCCGTTGATGGTGGTGGGGCTCCAGAAGACGTAGTTCATGTCGGGGTCGACCGCCCCGAACTGCCGCCACTCGTAGCACTGGAACTTGCCGCCCAGGGCGTTGTCGATCAGCTCGTTCTGCTCGTAGGAGCCCTTGGTGACCTTGAACCCCGCCGCCGACCACTGGGCGGCGGCGTATGTGGCGGCCCGCTCGGACGAGGTGCCGTTGGTCGAAGCGAGTGTGAAGGCGACCGGCTTGCCCGTCTTCGCCTCGACCTTCTTCACGAGCCGCTTGGCCCCCGCCGGGTCGTAGGAGGGGTAGGTCGTCTTCGAGTAGTAGGGCGACCCCTTGACGAAGAGGCCGCTCGAGGCCGGGTCGATCGAGAGGTTGATGATCCGGGTGTAGGCGGTGCGTGTGAGGGCCTTGGCCGCGGCCAGACGCACTGTGGCTGTTGTGAAGGGCGGCGCCGCCACGTTGAGCATGAAGAAGTCCATTGTCGGCTGGCCCGGGACCCCGTTGCTGTCGTCGACGTAGGACCACTGCTTGTTCCCCCGGTAGGTGATGATGTTCTGGGGGACGTCGGTGCACATCAGGTCGATGGTGCCGGCGGCCAGGGCCTCGGCCCTCGAGGTGTAGTCGACGATCGGCTTGAAGGTGATCTGGTCGAGGTAGGGGAAGCCCGGCCGCCAGTAGCGGTCGTTGCGCACGGCGGTGAAGTGTGTGTTGGGGACCCACTTTGTGAACTTGTAGGGGCCGGTGCCGACCGGGTTGTCGGTGCCCCCTGTCGGGGCGCTGATCATGGTCGGGGCCATGACGTAGGCGGCCTGGCCGCCGGTCCCCCCGCACAGGTAGAAGGGGAAGGGGATCCACTCGCTCTTGAGGTTCACCTGCACCGAGAGCGGGCCGGTGACCTTGTATGTGGCCACGATGGGCTTGAGCACCAGGCCCAGCAGGGCGGCGTTGTACTGGGCCTCGAAGTTGGCCAGGAGGGCGTTGGCGTCGCAGGGCGTGCCGTCGTGGAAGAAGACTGTGGGGCGCAGCGTGATCGTCCACGAGGTGTACTCGGCGTTGGGGACGATCGACTTGGCCAGGTAGGGGGCCCAGCTCCCGTCGGTGGTGATGGTGGCCAGCGGGTCGAAGACGCACCGGGCGTACATGTCGCCCACGTTGTCGAACCGGGCGGTGGCGGGGTTGAACCCCTGCTCCTCGGCTGTGGTTCCCATGACCACCGACCCGCCGCGCTTGGGCTTGGCCGTCGAGATCCCGTTGCGGCCCGGACCGTTGGTGAGCAGCGCCCCGGCGGTGGTGGGAGAGAGGAGGTCGCCGGCCGCGCCGGCCACCGCCACGCCGGCGGCCACCGCCGCCGAGCGCGCCAGGAAGGACCTGCGGTCCATCGATCCACCCATGCCCGACCTCCCTCGTCACCCGGCCCGACCGGACGGCCCGACCCCCCGGCAGCGGGTGGCTGCACGTTACCCGCGGGTAGGGAGGCGCGCCGTTCGTCCGCCGGGCCCGGCCGGGGTGGTCGCGCGGGGACGGCGGCCCGGCCCCCCGTCACCGGTTGTGGGGGCGGGCGGCGGTACCGTGGCCCGATGGACGAGGCGTCAGGTCGGTACTGCGAGGAGGCCGGGGCCGGCTGGCGGATCGAGGGGTTCGCGGCCTCGCTCGCCGCCCGCTCGCCCGAGACGGCCCGGGCCTACCGCTCTGATCTGACCGCCTTCGTCCGCTGGGCCGAGCGGGGAGGGGCGGCCGGCCCCGCCGACGCCGACCGGATCCTGCTGCGGCGCTACCTCGCCTTCCTGACCACCCGCCGCTACGCCCGGGCGACGGTGGCCCGCAAGGCGGCGGCGCTGCGCGCCTACTTCTCATGGTGCCGCCGGCGGGGCCTCGTCGACGGCGACCCGGCGCGCCGGCTGTCGGCCCCGTCGGCCGGCGGCCGGCTGCCCAAGGTCCTCTCCCACCACGACCTCGACCTGCTGCTCGACGGCGACCCGGCGGCCGCGCCCGGCCCCGACGGGCCGCTCGCCCAGGCGCTCACCCGGCGCGACGACGCCGTGCTGGAGCTCCTCTACGCCGCCGGCCTGCGGGTCTCCGAGCTCTGCGGGCTGGACCGGGGCGGCGTCGACCTCGCCGGGAGGACGGTGACCGTGGTGGGGAAGGGCGACAAGGAGCGCCGGCTGCCGGTCCACGACCGGTGCGCGGCGGCGCTGGCCGCCTGGCTGGACGACGGCCGCCACGCCCTGGCCCGGCCCGACAGCCCGCCCGACGCCGTCTTCTTGAACCGGCGGGGCCGGCGGCTCGGCCCCCGCGACGTGCGCCGAATCCTCGACCGCCGCTCGCCGGTCCCCACCCACCCCCACGCCCTGCGCCACAGCTTCGCCACCCACCTCCTCGACGGGGGCGCCGACCTGCGGGTCGTCCAGGAGCTGCTGGGCCACGCCAGCCTCCAGACCACCCAGGTGTACACCCACGTCAGCAAGGACCGGCTGCGAACCGTCTACGGCGGCACCCACCCCCGCGCCTGAGCGTGCGCCGCCGGTCGCAGAGGGGTCGGGGAGCGGGTATCCTCTCGGTGCCCTGCCGATCGGCGGGGCCCAAGCCAAGAGAGCTCGCACCCGAGCGCGTTCCACGGTCGCCCCGCACGGGGTGCTGCGCACGGGGAAGGACAACCGACTGGAGGAGACAGAGATGGCCGTCGTCACGATGCGACAGCTGCTGGGAGCCGGGGTGCACTTCGGCCACCAGACGCGTCGGTGGAACCCCAAGATGCGCCGGTACATCCTCGGCGAGCGCAACGGGATCTACCTGATCGACCTGCGCAAGACCCTCGACGGGATCGACGCCGCCTACGCCCACGTCCGGGATCTGGTGGCCGACGGGGGGAACGTCCTGTTCGTCGGCACGAAGAAGCAGACCCAGGGGCCGGTGGCCGAGTACGCCACCGCCTGCGGGATGCCCTACGTCAACCAGCGCTGGCTGGGCGGCATGCTGACCAACTTCAGCACCGTGTCGGGCCGGGTGAAGCGCATGCAGGAGCTCCGGGCGATGCAGGCGGCCGGCGACTTCGACGCCATGCCCAAGAAGGAGGCCCTCCGCCACGTCCGTGAGCTGGAGAAGCTGAGCCGCAACCTCGGCGGGATCAGCGGGCTGGACCGGTTGCCCGACACCATCTTCGTGATCGACACGAAGAAGGAGCACATCGCGGTGACCGAGGCCAACAAGCTCAACATGCCGGTGGTGGCCGTGGTCGACACCAACTGCGACCCCGACGTCATCGACTACGTCATCCCGGGCAACGACGACGCCATCCGCTCGGGGGCCCTCATGTGCCGGGTGATCGCCGACGCCGTGATCGAGGGCCGGTGGATCTCCCAGCACCGCCCGGCGCCCAAGCCGGCGGCCAACGGCGGCCCCCCGAGCGCCCCCAGCGCCCCGCCCCGCCCGCCGGCCCGTGCGTCGGTGGAGCCCCCCGCCCCCCCCGCCCCCCCGCCCCCCGCGCCTGAGGCCGCCGCCGTTCCCGACGCACCCCCCGCGCCCGAGGCCGCCGCCGCCCCCGACGCGATCCGTGTGCCCGAGGCGGCCACCGCGGCCGACCCCGGCCCCGAGACCCCGGCGGAGGTATGACCATGGCCGACTTCACCGCAAAGGACATCCAGGCCCTGCGCCAGGCCACCGGGGTCGGGATGCTCGACGCCAAGCGGGCCCTGCAGGAGAACGGCGGCGACATGGAGGCGGCCACCCAGTGGCTGCGGGTCCAGGGGCTGGCCGGCGCGGCCAAGCGCGAGGACCGCGAAGCGTCGCAGGGTGCCGTGGCCGTGGTCCGCGAGGACCCGGTGGCCGCCATCGTCGAGCTGCGCTGCGAGACCGACTTCGTGGCCAAGTCGCCGGAGTTCGTCGCCCTCGTCGACGAACTGGCCGCCCTGGTGGTCTCGAAGGGCGAGGACGCCGTGGCCGAGCGAGCCGACGACGTGGACCGGCTGCGCACCACGCTGAAGGAGAACATCTCCGTCGGCCGGGTGGTCCGCCTCGAGGCCGCCCCCGGCGAGGTGCTCGACACCTACCTGCACCAGCAGGCCGGGCGCGGGGTCAACGGCGTGGTCATCCTGCTCCGGGGCGGCACTCAGGAGCTGGCCCACGACCTGGCCGTGCACGTCGCCTTCGCCCGCCCGGCCTACCTTCGCCGCGAGGACGTGCCCGAGGCCGAGGCGGCCGCCGAGCGGGCCACCGTCGAGGAGATCAGCCGCAACGAGGGCAAGCCCGAGGCGGCGCTGCCCAAGATCGTCGAGGGGCGCATGAACGGGTGGTACAAGGAGCGCTGCCTGCTCGAGCAGTCCTACGTCCGCGACGAGAAGCAGACGGTCGCTTCGCTCCTGGGGTCGGCCGAGCTCCTGGCGTTCGCCCAGGTGGTGATCGGATCCTGACCACCCGACTCCGGATCGTGGCCGCGCGGGAGGCGCCGGCGCGTGGCTGACTGCCGGCGCGTGGTGCTCAAGATGTCGGGGGAGGCCCTGGCCTCGTCGGCCTCGGACGAGACCATCGACGCCGGTGTGGTCGAGCGGCTGGCCGGCGAGATCGTCCAGGCACGGGCCGAGCTCGACCTCGAGCTGGCGGTGATGGTCGGCGGGGGCAATATCTGGCGGGGCACCACCGGGGCCGGGGCCGGGATGGACCGGGCCACCTCGGACACCATGGGGATGCTCGGGACGGTCATCAACGCGCTGGCCCTCCAAGACGCCCTCGAGCACAAGGGCCAGCCCACCCGGGTCCTCACCGCGGTGCAGATGGCCGAGGTGGCCGAGCCCTACATCCGCCGCCGAGCCATCCGCCACCTGGAGAAGGGCCGGGTGGTGGTCTTCGCCGCCGGCATGGGCAACCCGTACTTCACCACCGACACCTCGGCCGCACTGCGGGCGGCCGAGATCGAGGCGCAGCTCCTCTTGAAGGGCACCCACGGCGGCGTCGATGGGGTGTACACCGCCGACCCCAAGCTCGACCCATCGGCCACCCGCTACGAGGAGGTCTCCTTCATGGAGGTGGTGGCCAAGGACCTGCGGGTGATGGACCTCACGGCCATCACCTTCTGCAAGGACAACGGCCTGCCGATCCTGGTCTTCGACCTGATGGCGCCGGGGAACCTGCGCAGAGCGCTCGGCGGCGAGCAGATCGGTACGCTGGTCAGGTGACCGACGACGACCTCACTGCCATGGTGATCGAAGACGCCCGGGAGAAGATGGCCAAGGCCGTCGAGCACGTGCGCAGCGAGTTCGCCAACGTCCGCACGGGCCGGGCCACGCCGGCCCTGGTCGAGAACCTGGTCGTCGACTACTACGGCACCCAGACCCCCCTGCGCCAGCTGGCCGGGTTCAGCGTGCCCGACGCCATGCTGCTGGTCGTCTCGCCCTACGACAAGAGCTCACTGGGCGCCATCGAGAAGGCCATCCAGGGATCGGACCTCGGCATCAACCCCTCGAACGACGGTACGGTCGTGCGGCTCGCCTTCCCGCCGCTGACCGAGGAGCGCCGCCGGGAGCTGGTGAAGGTGGTCCGCCACAAGGCCGAGGAGGGGAGGGTGGCCATCCGCAATCTGCGGCGGGCCAGCCGCCACGAGCTCGAGGCACTGGAGAAGGACGGTTCGATCTCCTCCGACGAGCTCGAGCGGGTGGAGAAGGAAGTCGAGAAGATCACCCAAGCGCAGGTGGCCGCCGTCGAGCACCTCCTGTCCCACAAGGAGAAGGAGCTGCTCGAAGTCTGAGCGGAGTCACATGGACGACCAGGAGCGAGACGGAGAACAAGAGCCCACGGTGATCGCCCAGGGGCGGGTGCGGATCGTTGGCGCCGAGCCGGCCGCCGCCGTCGTGGGGGGCGTCGCCGACGACCGCCCGCCGGCCGAGGCCGACGAGCCGTTCGACGAGGCCGCCGCCGAAGAGGCCCCGGTCGACCCGGACGCGCCGAGCGGCACCGAGCTGCCGCACTGGACCGAGGCGCCCACCGGGGAGATCCCGGCGGTGTTGGCCCGCGGCCCACTCGACCAGTCCGAGGAGTCCGACCCGTGGTCCTCGGTGCCCGGGCCCACCTGGCGGGAGGAGCACACCGACTGGGAGGCCAACGAGGAGACGTTCGAGCCGGCGATGCTGGCCGACGACGGGGGGTCCGGAGCGCTCGAGGAGTTGGCCACCGACGAGCGCCAGCCGTGGACATTCGACCTCCCGGCTGCCGGCGAGGCCGCCCCGGCGGCCGACGCCGAGGAGCGCCCCGAGACCCACGACGACACGGTGGTCATCCCGGCGGTCCAAGGACTCGACGCGGCCGAGGTCCCCCCCGCCTCGGACCGGACCACCGCGCCGGCCCCGGTGGCGAGCGCCCACGAGGAGCCCGACGGGTGGGCGGCCGAGGGGGCCCACGCGGAGGTCCCGACCACCGGGCGGTGGCCCGGCCGGCGGTCGCGCGCCGGGCACGCGGTCCGGGTCCCGGCAGACGCCGGGGCGGCCGCGGGCGACGAGGAGGGCGACCTCCGGCCCTCGCGCCGCCGGCGGGCCGAGCGTGGCCAGCGGCCGATGCCCGAGCGCCCCGTCCCGCCCGCCCCCGATCGGCCCGCCCCCGAGCCACCGGTGGCGCGCCGGCCGGTCCCGCGTCCCCGACCCGGAGGCGGGCTGCGCCCGCCGCCCCCGGTGCGCGACGGGCAGAGCGACCGCAACCTGCCGGTGGCGGTGGCCAGCGGGCTGGCCCTGGGGATCGTCGCCCTCGTCTTCTTCAAGCTGGGCACGGTCACGGCGATGATCGCCGTGACGGCCATCCTGGCCTTGGCCGCCATGGAGGCCTACGCCGCGTTCCGCCGAGCCGGCTACCACCCGGCCACCCTGCTCGGCCTGGCGGCCACCGTCTCGCTGCTCGTCGCCACGTACAACAAGGGCCAAGAGGCGTTCCCCCTGGTGGCCGTCGTCCTCTTCGTCTTCACCATGCTGTGGCACCTGGCCCGGGTCGACCGCGCCGCCGAGCCGGTCAGCTCCACCGCGGCCACCCTCCTCGTCTTCGCCTGGATCGGCGTCTTCGGCTCGTTCGCCGCCCTGCTCTTGGACCCCACCCTCTTCCCGAACCGCCACGGGATCGCCTTCGTCCTCGGCGGCGTGATCGCCGCCGTCGCCTACGACGTCGGGGCGCTGGGCTTCGGGGCCTGGCTGGGCCGGCACCCCCTCACCTCGGTCAGCCCCAACAAGACCTGGGAGGGGCTGATCGGCGGATCGGTGGCCGCCGTGGTGGCCTCGGTGGTCTTCGTCCACCTCATCCACCCCTGGACGCTGGGCGCCGCGGCCGCCCTGGGGCTGGTGGTGGCGGTGGTCAGCCCGATCGGCGACCTCTCCGAATCCCTGGTCAAGCGAAACCTGGGGCTGAAGGACATGGGGCGCATCCTGCCCGGGCACGGCGGCCTGCTCGACCGGATCGACGGGCTGCTCTTCGTCATGCCCGCCACCTACTACCTGGTGAAGGCGTTCCATCTCGGTTGATGGTCCCGGTCGCCCTGCCCGCTCCCCGGCGCCGCCGGGTGGCATGCTGATCCGGGGGTCCAGCGAGCGGGAGACGGGCGAAGCGATGGGCGAAGCGACGGTCAGTCTGGTCGGGTCCACCGGCTCGATCGGGACCCAGGCAGCCGAGGTGGTCGGGTGCGAGCCCGACCGGTTCCGGGTCGTCGCCCTGGCCGCCCAGCGCTCGGTGGACGTGCTCGCCGCCCAGGCCCAGCGGTTCCGCCCCGGGCTGGTGGCCATCGGCGACCCCGCCCTCGCCGCCGAACTGGCGGCCCGGGTGCCGGCCGGCACCGAGGTGATGGCCGGGCCCGAGGGACTGGCCGCAGCGGCGGCGGCGGCCGAGGTGGTGGTGAACGGGGTGGTCGGGTTCGCCGGGCTGCCGGTCACCCTGGCTGCCCTGGAGGCGGGACGCCGGCTGGCCCTCGCCAACAAGGAGTCGCTGATCGCCGCCGCCCCGGTGGTCCAGCGGGCCCGCCGCACCCCCGGGGCCCGCATCGTCCCGGTGGACTCCGAGCACTGCGCCATCCACCAGTGCCTGGCGGCCGCCGGGGGCGGCACACCGCCGGCGGCCGCGGCGGTGGCCCGGCTGCTGGTGACGGCGTCGGGGGGGCCGTTCCGGGGCCGGACCCCGGCCGAGCTGGCCTCGGTGAGCGTGGAGGACGCCCTGAGCCACCCGACGTGGCGGATGGGGCCCAAGATCACCGTCGACTCCTCGACCCTCATGAACAAGGGGCTGGAGGTGATCGAGGCCCACGAGCTCTTCGGCGTCGGCTACGACCGGATCGAGGTCGTGGTCCACCCCCAGTCGGTCGTCCACTCCATGGTGGAGCTCGTCGACGGGGCCACCATCGCCCAGCTCTCGCTGCCCGACATGCGCCTGGCCATCGGCTACGCCATGGGCTGGCCCGAGCGGATCACCACCGCCTTCGGCGCCATCGACTGGGGGTCCCCCATGGCCCTCACCTTCGAGCCGCCCGACCGGGCGGTCTTCCCCTGCCTCGACCTCGCCTACGGCGCCGGCCGGCGGGGCGGTGCCGCCCCGGCGTGGCTCAACGCCGCCAACGAGGTGGCGGTCGCCGCCTTCTTGGCCGGGCGGCTGGCCTGGCCCGGCATCGCCCAGGTGGTCGAGGAGACGCTGGCCGCCTGCACCGACGGCCCGATGGGGTCGGTGGGCGACGTGCTGGAGGCCGACCGCCTGGCCCGTCGGTCCGCCGAGGCGGCGGTGGCCCGGCGCAAGGAGGCGGCGTGACCACCCCCGCCGACACCGCCACCCGGGCGACGGGCGCGCCGGCGTCGGGCGGGGCGCCGGGAGGCGAGGGGCGCGCCCCGGGGTCGGGCGCCGGGGCGCTGGTCCGCCTTCTCTTGGGCGCGGGGGCGGTGGTGGCCGTCTTCCTCCTGGCCGGGCTGGGGCCGCTCCTGGTGGTGATCGCCGCGGTCATCGTCATGGTGATGGTCCACGAGCTGGGCCACTTCCTCACCGCCAAGTGGGGGCGGATGAAGGTGACCGAGTACTTCGTCGGCTTCGGGCCCCGCGTGTGGTCGGTGCGTCGGGGGGAGACCGAGTACGGCATCAAGGCCATCCCGGCCGGGGGCTACGTGAAGATCCCCGGGATGAGCAACCTGGAGGAGATCGACCCGGCCGACGAGGAGCGCACCTACCGCCGCCAGCCGTTCCACAAGCGGATCGTGGTGGCCTGCGCCGGCTCGTTCATGCACTTCGTGATGGCCTTCCTCCTCGCCTACGGTGCCCTGCTCTACTTCGGCAGCCCCACCTCGTTCGTCACGGTGCGCATCACCTCGTTCTCCCACTGGGCCGGCCACACCGAGACCGCCGCCCAACAGGCCGGGCTGCGGCCCACAGACGAGGTGGTGGCGGTCGACGGCCACCGCCTCACCTCCGCCGACCAGTTCGCCACGATGCTGCGGGGCGCCGCCGGCCGCCCGGTCCGCCTCACCGTCGAGCGCCACGGGCGCGACCTGCACCTCACGGTCCGCCCGGTGGCCGGCCACCTGGTCGGGACAGCGGAGAAGCTGGGCCCGGCGGCGAACGGCAAGTCGGTGGGGTTGATCGGGGTGTCGACCGAGCCCGAGGCGGTCCTGTCGCCCGAGGGCCCGGTGCGCGGGCTGGGCACCGCCGTCATCGACGTCGGCCGGTACACGGCGGCGACCGTCCGGGCCGTGCCCCACGGGGTCGGCTCCTTGTACTCCGACGTCACCAGCTCCAAGGCGGCCGAGCAGAGCGCGGCCAACGGGACGCGGGCCGAGTCGATCGTGGGCGCGGTGCGCACGGCCACCCAGGCCGAGCGCAGCGGCATGCTCTACCTGATCGAGGTCCTCATCGCCCTCAACATCGCCTTCGGCCTGTTGAACATGCTCCCCATGCTCCCGCTCGACGGCGGCCACGTGGCCATCGCCCTCTACGAGCGGATCCGCACGCGCCGCGGCCGGCCCTACTACCAGGCCGACGTCACCAAGCTCCTGCCGGTGGTCTACGCCTTCTGCGCCGTGCTGGTGGTGGTGGTGGTGGCCGCCCTCTACCTCGACGTCGTCCACCCGGTGGCCAACCCGTTCCCCTGAGTGCACCCCGGCGACCCATCGGCCGGCCCGCACGGCAGAATGGGGTGATGGAACCGTCCGCCGAGCTCTTGTCGCCGCGCCGGAAGACCCGGCGGATCCACGTGGGGAAGGTGGCCGTCGGCGGCGGCGCCCCGGTGTCGGTCCAGTCGATGACCACCACCAAGACGGCCGACGTGGAGGGGACGCTCGCCCAGGTCTACGCCCTCGCCGCGGCGGGGGCGGACATCGTCCGTTGCACCTGCAACGAGGAGGCGGCCGCCGAGGGGCTGGCCCAGATCGTCCCCCGCTCGCCGGTGCCCATCGTGGCCGACATCCACTTCCACCACGAGATGGCGTTCGCCGCGCTCGAGGCGGGGGTCCACGGGCTGCGGCTCAACCCGGGCAACCTGCGCAAGGAGACCGAGATCAAGCAGATCGCCGCCGAGGCCAAGGACCGCGGCGTGCCCATCCGCATCGGGGTGAACGCCGGGTCCCTCCACCCCGACCTCTACCGCCGCTACGGCGGCGCCACCCCCGAGGCCCTGGTCGAGTCGGCCCGCATGGAGCTGGCCTACTTCGAAGAGGTGGGGTTCAGCGACGTGAAGATCTCGGTCAAGGCGTCCTCGGTGGCGCTCATGATCGCCGCCTACCGCCTGGCCGCCGAGGCCTTCGACCACCCGCTCCACCTCGGGGTGACCGAGGCCGGCCCGCCCCCGGCGGGGCTCTTGAAGGGGACGGCCGGCATCGCCACTCTGCTCGCCGAGGGGATCGGCGACACCATCCGCTACTCGCTGACCGCCGACCCCGTGGAAGAGGCGCGGGCGGGCCGCCAGCTCTTGGAGGCCCTGGGGCTGCGCGAGCGAAAGGGGCTCGACCTGATCGCCTGCCCCTCGTGCGGGCGGGCCCAGGTGGACGTCATCGCCGTGGCCAAGGCGGCCCAGGAGGCGCTCGAGGACCGCCACCTGCCGATCCAGGTGGCGGTGATGGGGTGCGTGGTGAACGGCCCGGGCGAGGCGCGCGGCGCCGACATCGGGATCGCCGCCGGCAAGCACAAGGGGCACCTGTTCATCCGCGGGCAGATCGTGCGGGTGGTGCCCGAGGACGAGATGGTCGACGCCCTGGTGGCCGAGGCCGAGAAGCTGGTGGCCGAGGGCGTGGAGGCCCGCCTGGCCGCCGCCGACGCCACGGCCGAGGCCGAGGCCGAGGCCGACCGCCGCCAGCTGCTCGAGGAGAAGGGCGACGACCCCAACGCCACCGCGGTGAGGATCGAGCGGATCCGCGAGCGCCAGCGCGACCACCCCACCGACGGTTGACCCCGCCGCAGGGCACCGGGCGGGACACCCGGTATCCTGCGCTGCCATGACCGCCGCCGAGGACCAGGGGAGCGACCGCCCAGGCGCCGGGCGCCAGGGCGGCGGGCACAAGGGGGCGCTCACCCCGAGGGCCGAGGACTTCCCCCGGTGGTACCAGGAGGTGGTGGCCCGGGCCGAGATGGCCGACAACGGGCCGGTCCGCGGCACGATGGTCATCCGCCCCTGGGGCTACGCCATCTGGGAGCGGCTCCAGGCCGAGCTCGACCGGCGGATCAAGGAGGCGGGGGCGGAGAACGCCTACTTCCCGCTGTTCATCCCCGAGTCCTTCCTCACCCTCGAGTCCGAGCACGTCGAGGGGTTCAGCCCCGAGCTGGCGGTCGTCACCCACGGCGGCGGCAAGCAGCTGGAGGAGCCGGTGGTGGTCCGGCCGACCAGCGAGACGGTCATCAACCACTTCTTCGCCAAGTGGGTCCAGAGCCACCGCGACCTGCCCCTGCTCATCAACCAGTGGGCCAACGTGGTCCGCTGGGAGCTGCGCCCCCGGCTCTTCCTGCGCACGACCGAGTTCCTCTGGCAGGAAGGGCACACCGTCCACGCCACCGAGGCCGAGGCCCGCCGCTACGCCCTCAGGATCCTCACCGACGTCTACCAGGAGACCATGGAGGCGGTGGCGGCCATCCCGGTCCTCACCGGCCACAAGACCGACCGGGAGCGGTTCGCCGGCGCGGTGCGCACGTGGACCTGCGAGGGGATGATGGGTGACGGCAAGGCGCTGCAGATGGGCACCAGCCACGAGCTGGGCCAGAACTTCTCCCGGGCCTTCGGCATCCAGTTCTCCGACGCCGAGGGCGTGCAGCAGTTCGGGTGGCAGACGTCGTGGGGGGCGTCCACCCGGCTGATCGGCGCCCTGATCATGGCGCACGGCGACGACTTCGGCCTGCGGCTGCCGCCGGCCCTCGCCCCGGTCGAGGTCGTGGTGATGGTGGCCCGGGAGGGGGAGGGCGTCCAGCGGGCGGCCGAGGCCCTGGTGGCCGGCCTCGCCGCGGCCGGCCGGCGCACCCGCCTCGACGACCGCACCGGCACCGGGTTCGGGCGCCGCTCGGTCGACTGGGAGCTGAAGGGGGTGCCGGTCCGGGTGGAGGTGGGTCCCCGGGAGCTGGCCGAGGGTCAGGTGACCGTGGTCACCCGGCACACGCGGGCCAAGGACGTGGTCCCCCTCGAGGGGCTGGTGGCCACGGTGGCCGCCACCCTGGACACCGTCGGCCCCGACCTGGTCGGCGAGGCCCGCCGCGCCCGGCAGGACCGCACGGTGGAGGTGGACGACGTCGCCGACGCGGTGGCCGCCGGGGCCACCGGCTTCGCCCGGGTGCCGTGGTCGGCCCTCGGCCCCGAGGGCGAGGCCCGGCTGGCGGCCGACGGGGTGAGCGTCCGCTGCCTGCAGCGCCCCGACGGTGGGCTGGCCCCCGAGGGCGACGAGGGCCCGCTGGTGGCCGTGGTGGGGCGCGCCTACTGAATGCGGCGGCGTGCCCGTCCACCGATCCCGCCGCGGTTGCTATAATTCCGGGGCTGTCCGGTCTGAGTGATGCACCCGAGGAAGCGTGGGCCGCCGCCCACGCTTTCATTTTGTGCCGGGAGCCGGGGCCGAGGCAGGCCTGAGGAAGGGGAAGTAGGAAGTTCGACGAAGGGTCGGGAGAGGAGGAGGTGACGGCGATGAGTGACGAGCTGCATGGCGTGCTGTCCCCCCTCCTGGCCGCGCACGGCCTCGACCTCGTCGACGTGGAGGTGCGCCCCGGCCTCGTCCGGGTCACCGTCGACCGCCCCGGCGGCATCGACCTCGACGGCCTGGCCGAGGCGAATCGCACCGTCTCGGCGGCCCTCGACGAGATCGACCCGCTGCCCGGCCGCTACACGCTCGAGGTCTCGAGCCCCGGGGTGGAGCGTCGGCTGCGGACCCCCGAGCAGTTCACGCGGGCGATCGGCGAGACGGTGTCGGTCCGCACCCTGCCCGGTGCGGGCGACGTCCGCCGGGTGCAGGGCGTCCTGGCCGAGGCCGACGCCACCGGGTTGCGCATCGAAGGGGCCGAGGTGCCGGGCGGGACCTTGCGGCTCTCCTACGACGAGGTGGAGCGGGCCCGCACGGTGTTCGAGTGGGGGGCCAAGCCGGCACCGTCGCCGAGCCGCCGGAAGGCACCGAACAAGGGCGTGGCGGGCGCCTCCCAAGCCGAGACCGGCCAGCAGACCGAGCACGCGACAGAGAGGGTCACCACGCTATGAGCAAGACGAACTTCGAGTTCCTCGACGCCCTGGGCCAGATCGCCCGCGACAAGGGCATCTCGGTCGAGACGCTGCTGGACGCCCTGGCCAACGCCCTGGTGGCCGCGTACAAGCGGCGGCCCGACGCGGCCGAGGAGGCCGTGGTGACCATCGACCCCGACTCGGGCGAGATCCGCGTCTACGGACAGGAGCTCGACGAGGATGGCAACGTCGTCAACGAGTGGGACGACACCCCCGACGACTTCGGCCGCATCGCCGCCCAGACGGCCAAGCAGGTGATCCTCCAGCGGATCCGCGAGGTCGAGCGGGACATGAAGTACGAGGAGTACGCCGGGCGCGAGGGCGACATCGTCACCGGCATCGTCCAGCAGACCGACAACCGCTACACCCTGCTCGACCTGGGCAAGGTCGAGGCGCTCCTGCCCCAGGCCGAGCAGGTCTCCTACGAGCGCTACGAGCACGGCGCCCGGCTGAAGGCCTACATCGTCGAGGTCCGCAAGACCACCAAGGGCCCACAGATCGTGGTGAGCCGCACCCACCCCGGCCTCATCAAGCGGCTCTTCGAGCTGGAGGTCCCCGAGATCTCCTCGGGCGTGGTCGAGATCAAGGCGGCGGCGCGCGAGCCCGGCCACCGGACCAAGATCGCCGTCTGGTCCAACGACCCCAACGTCGACCCGGTGGGCGCCTGCGTGGGGGCCAGGGGATCGAGGGTTCGCATGGTGACCAACGAACTGCGGGGCGAGCGGGTCGACGTGGTCCCGTTCTCCGACGACCCGGTGGAGCTGATCCAGAACGCGCTGGCCCCGGCCCGCGTGCGCGAGGTGCGGCTCGACGACGAGACGGGCACGGCCACCGTGGTGGTCAGCGACTACCAGCTCTCCCTGGCCATCGGCAAGGAGGGGCAGAACGCCCGCCTGGCCGCCCGCCTCACCGGCTGGCGCATCGACATCAAGAGCGAGACCCAGCTGGCCGAGGAGGAGGCCGGTTACTCGGGCGAGGAGTGGGCCGAGGGCGAGTGGATCGAGGACGAGTCCGGCGAGATGGTGTGGAAGCCGGCCGAGGGCGGCGAGGCGATGTCGGCGGAGCAGTGGAGCCACGACGCCCTCGAGCAGGCCGAGGGGGCAGGCGGCGAGCCATCGACCCCCGGGGCGGCCACCCCCGAGGCCGCCACCCCCGAGGCCGCCACCCCCGAGGCCGCCACCCCCGAGGCCGCCACCCCCGAGGCCGCCACCCCCGAGGCCGCCACCCCCGAGGCCGCCACCCCCGAGGC
>Ga0181536_10001397_pt1 | contig 28437 bp, 16 predicted proteins | sample PEATcosm2014_Bin_41_FD_121105 | JGI IMG/M metagenome (GOLD analysis project Ga0181536, IMG submission 121105) | Peatland microbial communities from MTU Mesocosm Facility, Houghton, MI, USA - PEATcosm2014_Bin17_60_metaG | ecosystem: Environmental > Terrestrial > Soil > Wetlands > Peat | place...
ATTACCCGCCACGCGCTGTTCGCGGGCGCAGATGATCAGCCCGGCCTGAGAATTCATGATCCGATACATGCTCGTTGTGTTCGGCACCGTATCCCAAGGGCGGTTCAGCCCCAGCGTGGTGGCGTTATTCGACGTAATCAGGCGAACTTGTCCTTGCCCGGTGCCGGCGTCAATGAATACGACCATATTTGTGTAGCCGCCAGTTGCTGGTGGAGTAGTCGGCCAATTCTGGCTTGTGTCCGTCAGCGTGGCTTGACCAGTCAGCGGGGGCGTGGGCGGACTGTTCGTTGCCGACACGCCGGGTGTTCCGCCTCCGCTGGTCAAGAACGTCGAGGGGAAGACGCTGTTGAGCGCTGCCTCCGGGGCGGTGTTGATGTTGAAACGCGCGTAAACCCCGCCGACGGTGGCGTTGGACATCAGCGTGCCGAGGAGTTGCTCGGGAAAACACGGCTGGTAAAGCTGCAAGGCGCTGCCGCTGCCTGTCGAATTGTAAGGGTTCGGATCAATGGTGCGCCACGAGCCGGTAGGAATTATATACCCCGTGGGAACGGGCTGCGGCAGGCTGGACAGGGGAATGCTTAAGTTGATCGAATCCGTGTTGCTCGTCGGCACCAGGCCCAGCCAGCCGGTGGTCGGGTACGGACGATTCAGAATGAACGGGAAGACGCGGTTTTGAGGAACGCCATTTAGAGCAACCAACTGCGATGGCGTGCTCAGCGTGGGGTTGCCGTTGGATGGCCACGTGAACGGGGCCTGCGTCGGCGGAGGTGGGATTGGTGGTTGTGGATTCCATATCATTACGGTTGGGGTGCTGCTGTTGTAGTTGTTGTAGTTCCTGTTCAGGTATGTTCGGATATACGTGGGTGGCACGGGATTCCGGAGCGGGTCGTTCGGCACGGTCGTCAGGACGTTCTGATAAGCGACCAGTTGCGTAGGCAACTGGGCGCCGTCGTAATTAGGACTCGCAGAATTCCCATTCCAGCAAGGCGCCCAATAAAGGGGCAGCGTACTGTTAATCTGCCAAGGCGGCCAATAGGGGGGCGGCGCGCTCTTATTCAGCCAAGGCGCCCAAGAGGCAGGCGGCGTACTCGTATCCCACGTGGGCTGGAGCAGGACGTTCTTCTCGATGCTGGAGTAACAATAAAGGCGCGTGGGCGGAGAGCTGCCCGGATCAGTATTGTTAGTCGCGTTGTAGAGCTGCGGGATCAGACTGTCCACCCCGCCAAGCACCTGGCCGGCGGAGATTACGTTCCCGGCGATGAAATCCGCGGCAGGGGCAGGGTCGTTGACCATCACCGCAGGCTGGTAGCCCGTGGTGGGACCGGTTCTCACGCCCAGGAGGAGGGCCATGGTCAATTGGTTCTGTCGCAGGGCGCCCACCGCCGGCACGCCGGTGGATGGGTCTAATGGACAATCGCCATACGGGAAGAGCGTGCAGACCTCGTTCACTGCATCTCCCCAGAGGCCGTCGCCGTTTGGGGAAGGGTACGTTACACCATTCACAGTGGTGGGTTGTTGGATATAGTCCGGGTCGCCCGAACGAGCGGTCCATTGCCTCTCGTACGCTTCCTCGCACATGCAGATGACATAAGTCCCATAGTTGATCGGGAAGGTCGCGTAGGAAGGCGTCCCAGGCGCCCCCACGACCGCTCCATGGATACGATCTGTATGAATAATCTTGGAGTCCGCCGCGCGGGTGTAAGTGAGCGGAATGGTGATGGCGGGCGGCAGCGTCTGCGTCGAGGGCGCCGGCGGCTTCAGAGGGAGGGTCTGGTCGGTCGCCACCGTCCATCCGGCCAGGTTGATATCGTGAGTGGCGATATTGGTGAGCTGAATGTATTGGGCGCAGAGCGCGAAGCCGCGGAATTGCTGCCTATTTACCTCTAGCCTAGGCGAAAGCTGCAAATGGAACGTCAGCGAGCCCAACGTGCCCGAAGGGTACGGCACGACCTCAAAACAAGCAAGTGCGCCGCTGCCGTCGGTGGCCGGCGGGATATTGGGGAGGCCATTGCGAACGAAGCCGGTGTACCAGTACGGAGTCTGAGCCGGAGGCGTGCCGGCATAGTAGGTGGTGTCAGGGTCGGGGGCCGTCATGGCCGCGTAGTAGGTTTGGCTTGTTCCTCCTAGCCACGGCGGGCTATAGATCACGTTGAAGATGGTGTTCTGGGGGTACCCGATCAGCCGCATCGCGTAATAGCCGGGCACCATGTTAGGGAAGGTGAAGGTCGCCACCGGGTTGGAAAGCGTTGTGGGATCTGGGGTCAAGACCTGCCAACAATTGCCCGTTGGATTAGTAGAATCAAAATCCCAATCTTTCTTGTCGTTCAGTTCCGTAGGGTTGAGCACCGCCGGAGTCTGGCCATCCCAAGTCATCTCCCAGCCGAGTTGGGGTGTGGGTACGGCCGGGGTCGAGGGTTCTGTGGCGCTGTAGATGGCGTCCGGCGAAGGCATGACCTGCGTGACGTGCAGCCCTTTGGCGCCGTACACGATGGCGTCGCTGTCGGCTGCCGGGACTGCCGGGTCCAGAGCGCCTACCGTGAGTTCGGTCGGCACGTCGGTCGGGTCGCGGAAGTCTATGATATTGGCGACGAGTTGTGCGGCCTGCTGGATGCGCGTTGCCTCCATCGCCGGATTCGAATTGGCGTGCGCCCAGGTGTGAAGGCCCAGTCCGTTGTACAGCGACAGGGCGAGCGCCGCGCGGCCGGCATTGCCCTGCGGAGAACTCAGCTCGTCCTGCGCCTCAAGCGGCTCGTCCACCACGCCGTTCCCGTTGTTGTCCACGCCGTCGGTCGCCCAGTCGTTGATGCTGCAGAGCGACTGGCTGGCCTGGATGGCCTGGGTGGAGACGGTCAGATACGGCAGGAAATACGGAATGAGTATGTCCGCCATGGCCTGCGCGCCGGCGGTGCTGAGAGGAGGCGGGTTGCCGAGGAGGCTGTCGTTGACGAGCGCCGGGACGACCACGGAGTCGCGCAGGCCGCCGAGCGAGAGATAAAGCCGGTTGTTGCCCTGGAGATTGTTGGGCTGGAACTTCGACGGAAGGTTGTTGTCGAGCCACTCGATTCGATACTGGCTGGGGCTGGTCGCGTCCGGGGTATTCCCGGTCGTCCAGCAAGACGCAAGGTTGAGCTGAGTCGCAGTGTTATTTATGATCGTCCTCACCTGGCCTCTTCCGGTCCCCGCATAGATGTGAACGACGTAAGGGTAGACGGGTGGAGTCGCGCTGCTGGCGAAAAACCCCGGCGTCCAGTTCTTGCTCGTGTCATACACCGAGGGGTCGGTGTTGCTCACGGCCTGCGTGAAGGTGCCCATGTTGGCGACCGGGTGCTGGGGGTAGGGGCCTGCGTTGAGCGAGAGGCCACTTGAGTTCTGGAGGTTATTATCCACCATGAGGTCAATGACATTGCCCTCGGTCGCAAGGGCGCCGTTCGGCCAGAGCATCGCGTTCGGGACCAGGTCGCCCTCGGAGTTGATGTCGGTGCTGCTCCATCGCTTGCTCAGGACGCCGACGTACCCGCCGGGCGTAAATGATGTGGGAAACGATTGAGGCGGCGGCATGAAGATGCAGAACGCGTCGCCGGGCTTCGGGGGGATCGGGAAGCTCGGCGCCGGCGTTCCCGCGGGCGGGCACAGGGGCGTCGCCGGGATGCTCTGGGGGAAAGGCCAGAATGTGGAGAGCGTCAATTGAGTTGCCGTGCTACCCGTGATCTTCGCGCAGCACCATTTGTCGGGGCCGGTTGCGAAGTAGATATAATAACCGTTCCAGAGTGAAGGAGGCCAGTCCCGCCAGCCGGGCTGGCTGTTGTCGGCCGTAAGCGTTGCCGTTGAGTAATTGAGGACCTTGCCCCAGAACAAGCCGGGGAACGGCAGGCCTGTGTCATTGCCCCACGGAAAGGTGGGGATGGTGATCGGATTGTTCGGCGGCGCTGGTGGCCACGGCGCCAACTGCAATACTGGCGTGGCGCCGTACCCCGGGTAGCCCAGGAAAGACGACCAGACGCACGGCTCGAAGTACGAGCATTGTTGACTCAGGGCGAGAGGCCCCATGAGCATATTGATGAAGAGCGAAGGAAGGCCGTCCTGGTAACCCCAATCGTATTTGCCGGTGGCGCCGGGCGGATATCCTACGCCCACGTCGCCAGCAGACGCCGCCCAGCCGAGTTTGCTGTTCCAGCGCGGCAAGTGGCCCAATCGTCGTTCCTCCGTCCCGGGGTTCCCGGGCAGGGCGACGTTGTAGCCGCTGGGCGGGGGCCCGTTCCGCCAATTGATGATGGCCCGCGAGAGCTCGATCGCCACGCGCTGCTGCTCGGTGTAGATTCCGGTCACCAGGTCCTTCGCGCCGAAGTTGGCGTCGTACGCCAGGAGATTGGCCCAGTCGGTGGAGTTTATGGGCGCGGTCGCGATGGTCGCAAACCGCGAGGTCAGCAGCCGGACCAGGCTGCAATCGAACGACGTATAGCGGATGTCCGGATTGCAGTTGCTGCCCAGGTCGTTCGCAAAGCCCATGGCGTTGATATTGAACATGCCGGCATCCTGCAGCCCGAGGCCCTGCAGCCAGTCCGGCGTCACGGAACCGGTCGGGACCGTATCGCTGGCGGCAAAATAGACTTTCACGCCGTCGCGCTTGTATTGCAGGACGCCGTCGGTGTCCGCGCTGTTGGGAAGAAAGGTCGGCAGCGCTCCCGAGGTCATGGAACTGCCGTTGAGCGAGGACTGCAGGCCGTTGAGCAGGGCTTCGACGCCGGCGCCGGCGGCCTCGCGCGCCATCTCGTATTCCGTCTGGTTGCGGCTGACGGCGAGTTCGACCCGCGCCATCATCCCGAACGTCACCGCCAGCAGGCTGAGCACCGCCAGCACGCCTACGATGACGATCAGCACCACGCCGCGGTCGCCCCTGCGCATCTTTTCATGCATCATGACACTTCCTGCCTGCTGATGTTCCACTCACGAATGGATACTCCTTCGATTGTCATCCCCGCGGAAGCGGGAATCCAGAATCCCGCTCGGTTCGTGGATTCCCGCCTTCGCATCGTGCGCCGTACGCGGCGCACTCTGGGGAATGACGCGAGGAGCACGAGTCGCGTATCCATTATTCGGTGAAAGCTCAATAACTCCATTTTGCGCTTTGTTCACCCGCCAGCGGCGGGCAAGCTTTGCAGTTTGCATTTTGCATTGTTAGCGTTCCGACGCCGGCACATAGAATCTCTGCGTGAAAAAGAACGAGTGCGTCGCCCGGGCGTCGGTCATTTCCAATGTGACTTCGACGATGGCCGGCGGACGATACGTCGGGCCGAAGAAGTCGTAACTGCCGCGCTGATACCAGCCCGGCCAGGACGGGGTCATGGGCCCTGTCGTCAAGGCGGCAAGGTTGCCTTCGACGCGGTATTGCGAGCCACTGCCGGGACTGGGGCTCATCGTATTCGAATTCGAAACTGTCAACGTGCTGCCCGAAGCAGTAATCGGAAGTAGTGTTGGCGATACCGGCTGGCCGGCGCCGGCTCCGGCATAGATTCGCAGGTTGCTGAATGTGCCGCCGGCTATCGGCCAAGTCTTCTCAGGATAATACCCACTTATGCCATTATCGGTTAGCGTAGTGCTCGTGCCAGATGAGGCGATGCCTGCTTCCACGAAGGCCTCCGAAGTTTCCGTTGTGTACTTTGCTGGCAGGCAGAAGAGGCGCACATTCATGGAGAGCACGTGGAAGGCGATCACCTCGGACTGCGCGTACCGCAGCCCCGCAATGTCGAGGGCGTCGCTGCTATTGAAGGTGTACTCAGACTGTAGGTACGTCAGGGGCGGGCTAGTCGCCGGGTTAATGAGGTTCCAATTGAATATGTCCATGTTCAGGTTCGGGTCGCCGGTGCATGGAAAGCGCACGCGCTTGACGAGGTTATACGTCGGCCGCGGTGTGCTGCTGCCGGGAAGCGTGGCGTTGCCGCCGTCCCACTCCAGGGCGTACCGGACGAGCGCAAGCTGCTCGACGGCCTCCGTGGCGGCGTAACGCGCGCCCGGCTGCGGGGCCAGAGTCGTGAAAGTCAATGTGTCGGCGACGAGCGGGTTCCAGTACTTTGGATTCGGCGGAGGCTGACTCGCACTTGGGTTGGCGGCGATGCAGATGTACGAGCTTCCGCCATAACTCACCCCGTCATTCACCGCGTAGGACGTTGAGCTGCTCCAAGCACCGAGCCAATTCAAGCCGCACGCGTCACTGGCGCCTGTGGCCCCGGTTGCGGGATCGGTGGGGCCCTGGCTCAGCGCAAAATAACCCTGGACCCCGGTGTCGTACGGGGTAAAACTCGCCGCCGTCAGGTCGTTTAGCAGCGCGTTCAAGGCCGAGCGCGCGCTTTCGTGGATCTCGATGGACGCCCGCGCCGCGCCGAAGGCCTGCGAGGCCTCGTAGAAAATCACCGCGATCATGGTCAGCAGAATCGCCGTCAGGCCGACGGCGACCAGCAACTCGATTAACGTGAATGCCGAATGCCGATTGCCGAAGGCCGAATGCTTATTCATGTACGGCAACGGAAAAGCCGCCGGCGCGCGGGCGCGCGCTTTAGAGGGGCGAAGCCCCATCCACTTTCCATTCGGCAATCGGCAATCGGCAATCGGCATTGCTCACGGCCTCTTAATGTACCCGCTCATGTGCCCGACCGGCTTCTGATTCTCGACGAAATCCTTGGTGGCGTCGAAATTGCGCCAGACGAAGACGTCCACCCGTACCGGCAAAGACGGATCGGTCCCGCTGTCGCTGAAGACCACGCCGTAGCTGTACTCGTACTCGGAGGTATAGGTGCCGCCCTCGCCGACGAGAATTGCGTTAGTCGCCATGTTGATAGGCGTGCCGAAGGTAACGAGGCCCATATTCGAGAGCACTAGGAACGACGTGCCGCCGCCCGAGGAAACCTGCCCGTAAATCGTGTTTGTCCCGTCGCTCGCGTAAACCCAGACGCCGTTCAAGAATCCGTTCCCCGATGCGACATTGACCGTGTATATGCCGGTCGCAGCGTTCTGGGTTACGCTAGTAACGAGAGTCATGCCCATTCCCGGCACGTTGATCTGGTCCAGAGCCAGGCGGTTCGGGTGGCCGACGATGTTCATCGTGTTAAACCAGGGCGGCGGCCAGGTGGCGATCGTATAGGCGGCCCCGGATAGCGTCGCTCCTGCGTATGGGCTCGCGAGGGTCAGACTGGTGCTGGATAAGAAGGAGGAGATCCCGTAAATAGAGCCATCCGGCCCGATGAAGACTTCAGCGGTGCTGACATTGGGGGCGGCCCAGGTGGTTCCCGCGCCGGTAACAGACGCACTGTTTTGGACAACAGAGACTGTCCCAATGTTGTAGTATGGACCCGGCCACGGCCGAATCGGCCGCGGCCAAGGGATGATCGTATAGGAGGCGGGCCCGGATGGGTTCGCTCCTGCGTATGGGCTGGTGAGCGTCAGACTGGTGTTGGATACGACTGAAGAGATTCCGTAAGTAGAGCCGTCCGGCCCGACAAAAACCTCACCGGGGATGACACCCGCCGGCCAGGGGCTGGCCCAGGAGGTTCCCGTGCCAGTAACGGCAGTTTGATATTGGGTCACGGACACGGTCCCCGTAGTGTATGGAGTCTGCGAGAGCGGAGTCGGCGGCGAGCCGATTGCGCTGCCGTCCGGGACGGCGTTCAGGAGCATCGTCATGGACGGAGAGCTGCTGCCCAAAGGCCATGCGAGCTGGCTCTGACTACAGTTCCCGATCACCGTAAAGGTCGTGGCGTTCTGGAGATTGTACTGGCTTCCGCTCTGGGCGGCTGTAATGCCGTTCAAGGCCGTGAAGTCTGTCCCCGCGCAGACGATCAAGTGTCCGTTCGTGTTCGTGGGGTCAATCGCGTCCCAGACGATCGGAAACAGCCGGTTCGTCGCGCGACCGCTGGTGATGAGGACGTAGCCGTAGCTTTCCATGATCTGGTACTTCGTCGCTCCAGGCGACTGAGTGAAAGGCGGCCTTATGACGAGTGTGTAGGCTGGCGTCGGTGGCGTAACGGTGTTGTCGGGGAGGCTGCCGGTATTGGAGACAATGGCCCGCGCTTGGCAATTGCCTGTGCCCGTCCCGTCATCGAGATAAAGGTATTTCCCCTGGAATTGATTGGACGCCCACGCCGCGCTTGATCTGGTAAGCGTTGTGTTGGTTGAGGAGGTCGCCGTGTTCGATTCGAGCGACTTGCACCAGGTGTTGCCGTACGTCGTCCCAGCTCCCACCCAGCCCACTTCGTATCCGCCGGAACTGGTGCTGGTATTGGGGGGCAAAACCCATGGCGGCTGGACGGTCAAGGTACTGCCACTATTGGTAGTGACGGTCCGCACCTGCCCGGCACAGGCTCCGCTGGTGATTCTGACGTTGACTCCGACGAACTGGTTCGTGCTCCACATCTTCGTGTCTGTCAGATAACCATAAGGGGTTGCCGGGTTGTTCGTTATTGTGCCGGTGCTGTTGCTGTCCTCAAGGAACAGGGCCACCTGCGCAGGGGAACTCGACCAGTAGTTAGTGTTTGGCGGTTCGTTGCCGCTGTTAGCATTGATGCAAATGTATGTGGCGCCTTTGTCCGAGACAATGTTGCCCGGGTTGTAAGTAACGGTAGAAGTCCAGGCGGCGCTGGCCGCGATGCCCGCGTAGAAACCATTGCCGGACGCAAAGGACCGGACCGCGAGATCGCGGTTCAGGCCGAACGAGCCATAGTTATAGTTTGTGTTGGTTGTCAGCGGCCACGTGGTGGCAACGGTGTAAGGCCCCGGCGGTCCCTGCCAGCCCTGCACAATCTGCTCGCCTGCAACGAGCGGCCGTTCCGGCAGGCCCATGCGAGTAATGCTGTAGTGCTCGGCGGGAAAGTAGGCGGAGAGACTACCCGGCGCCGCCCACGTGCCCACCATTGCTGGAGGCGTGGCAGTATTGTAGACATAGACCGGCGTCCATGCTGGCGCAACGGTCATGACCGCGTCCGTGTCGGCCGTGATGAAGCGGCTCTGGCCTCGGCCGGGGCCGTCCAGCAGCGTCACGAAATAGCTTTGCTTTTGCGTACTGGCGTTCTGCCGCGTGAGCGTATTGCAAGGCGGTGTGGCGGTGACGGCCGCCACAGAAGCGGTGCCGGACACGGGCAGCTCGAAATTGACGCGGCAGTCGGCGGTGATCTGCGCAACGACGGACTGCGCCAGGATGTTGCCGCGCGTCTCGCCGAGCACGCGCCCCGCGTTGTTGATGACGACCGGGAACACCGAGAGGACGCCCAGGCAGCCGACCAGGAAGATGAACATGGCGATCAGGATCTCGATCAGCGTCAGCGCCGCATCGCGGCGCTGACGAGTGCAGAATGCAGAATGCAGAGCTTGCCCGCCGAGGCTGGTGCAGAGCTTGCCCGCCGAGGCGGGTGCAGAGTTGAAACGGAACGATCCATGCCGTCGCCGTTCATTCCGCATTCTGCACTCTGAGTTCATTGTGAAATCACCTGGCCGGTCGTCGCGTAAACGATGATAGTGGCCGTGTTGCAGTTCAACAGTCCAAAACTTGTCTGAACCGCCGGCAGGCCCGGCGATATGGGGCCTAGAACCTTGGGGCCCGAGACGGCTCCGCCAGCCATATAGGTCGTGCTGAACCATGTCGTATCGCGTAAGTTCTGTGCCGGCGGCGATAAAGTCCACGCCTCGCCATCGGGAAAGAACACGTATGTCCAAGCGGTCATATCCGGAATTTGCCAGTTCGAATTAGTGCTTGTCGGTGGGACATGGGTATAATCCGGATTAGTGCAGGATGGCTCGGAGTTAGTGTTGCCATTGATGCACTGGTAGACAATGCCCTTGTCGGAGACTATATTGCCCGGCACATATGTCGTAGAAGAATTCCAAGGGACAGCGCCCGCGTAACCTGATCCGAAATCAAACTGGCAGCCCGTGGGAAGATATTGTACGGTCTGTCCCATATATTGTGAGTAAGTTTTTAGCAGAAGAAATCTGACATCGTTGCTGGCAAGCGTGCTGTTGTTGCCGTAGTTGGCAAGATTATGGATACAATAGGGTGCTGGAGGAACGCCGGGAGATAACATTACTACATATACGTTTCCGGCTACCGGCTGGGGGTACCAGTCCTGTTCGTTAGGATCATTGGGGTCATTAGGGTTATAAGGTTGCCCACCTTGCTCATATATGGTTATTGTAGTTGCATCATTTTTTTGAATCTTTCTGACTTGAGGTGTAGGTATGGCCTGCCAGTAGGCGGAGTTTGGCGGCTCGAAACTGGGGCTAGGGTTATTGGAAATGGATACGTAGAGCGTTCCTCTGTCTACGACTGGGTTGCCGATCTTGTAAGAGGAGGAAGAACTCCACGTTGGATAGCCCGTTGGGAACATCAATATCTGGTCATATTGAAAAGAATTGACAGGCCAGGTCTGATTGCTGTCAGTAAGGGTATCGGAATTGGCTGTCACGCACCCCGCAAGATTGTAAGCGGTCAAAACTATGCCCGGGCCGTGTGTGGCATCCGTATACTGAAGGAACGTCAGGTTCATCATTTTTCTCTGCTGGATGGCCGTGCTGCGGGCCAGGATGCAGGCGGACTTGACGGTGTCCACGGCCGAATTCAGAGTGCGGGTGCGCATTATGGGGACGATCATCGGCAGGCTCAGGGCCGTGACCAGGGCGATGATGCCGAGGACGACGAGCATTTCAATTAAGGTAAATGCGGATTGCGAATTGCAGATTGCGGAGTGAACGGCGCGCAAACGGGCGCGCGAAACTGGCCGCAATCTATTCCGCAATTCGCAATTCGCATTCCGCATTCCGCTGTGCTCCGCATTCTGCATTCTCACGGCACCACGATGTCATCGGCCGTGCCCAGGATCAGGTCCGGCCCGCCGGAGGTCAGGGTGTACTGCGTGTACGGCGAGGGGCAGACGTAGCGTATCGGCTGCTGCCACGCATCCTGGTAGTAGTACCACTTCTGCACCGAGCCGGTATTCGAATCGGTGAAGCTGCCGCCGGCGGCTTTGTAGGCGGCGGAGACGGGGGAAATGAACTGTCCCTGCCCGGTATATTCCAGCGCCTGCCAGAGCACGGCCGAGCTTGCTTCAACCTGGGCGGGCTGCGCGGGCGTTGTGAGCGTCAAAGGGGAAACCGGATCGTTGGGATCCATAGGCGGGTACATCCGGTAAGTGGCCCGGTAGGCTTCCAGCCCGACGGCGAGCTTTTGGAGCAAGCCCTTGGTGCCTTGCACCGGTCCCTTGGAGGAGATGCGGAAAGCGGCTACGACTACGGCGCTGACGAGGATGACCATGATGGAGATGACGACGATGATCTCGGTCAGCGTCATTCCCCGGCAGCGGACGGCGCGAACTGAAGAGCGAGGACCCTTCGGCCGTGAGCCCAGGGCCGAACGGCTGAGAACTGAGAACTGGGAGGAAGGCGCGGAGGGGCGCCGCTGGATCCCTTTCATGTTTCAGTTCTCACTTTGCCCTATAGAAAACATCATTTTTCAGCCAATGCATAGGTCATTCCCGCAAAGGCGGGAATCTAGAATCCTGCGCACAACGTGGATTCCCGCCTTCGCGGGAATGACGCTGACACGGCCGCAAAGAGTCATGCAGCTATGTTTTCTAAAGAGCATTCTCACTTCTCAGTTCTCAGCTCTCGCCGTTCGTGGGGTCTTCGCTGTCCGTAACCGCGTTAATTCCAGTTACAGATATTGTCTTGGTATGTGCTGTTGATGATGATATTGCCGTTGGTGGAGTTAATGTCGTTCCCGTCGCCGGGCGTGCCCCAGACCTGCGGCCAAGCGTCCAGCGAAGTGGGGTCGAGCCAGGGCGAAGTGGGGTCGGCCATGCTGCCGCCGTGCGTGGGCTTCCACTCCGAAGCGGCGCCATTGGCGGTCGGCATTGAGGCGGCGCGGGTGAGTCCGTAGGGACCAAGACTGTAGATGTCGCAGGTCTGCTTGTTGTGGAGGGGGAAAACATACTGACCGGAATCGCCCGAGTTCGGTGGGTTCGCGGCCGTCAGAGTGACTTGGTTAGGGCCAATCGGGTCACTGCCCCCGGGAAGCCAAGCGGCGGGGATGTTGGAGGCGGGGAATGCATAGGTGCCATTGAAAGCGGCATTGCTGGTGAAACCGGTCAACTGGATTGAACCAATTGTATTGCTGTAGTTGAGTTTGTAATTGAGGCTGCCAACGCCGGTGAAGAAGTAGGTGCCGTAGATATTGCCGTTGATTGTGGTGGTAGGATAGGAGCCACCAGAATTAGGATTAGGATTAAGATTGCTGAGGGTCAGCTTCACTGCGGTGCCGCTGACTGCTTCCACGGTGGCGCCCGCAGATTGCGGATAGGCGCGGTACATGTAAGGCCGACCCCACGGATCCATGAAGTCGTAGAAACCCGCTCGCGAATCGCTTGGGCTGTAGAGGGAGACCTTCTGCTTCGCCTTCATGTCGAAGTAGGGTCCGGAGTTGACGCGCGAGAAAACCATAGTGGCGGAGGAAGGGGTCCAGTCACCGAATGCGTCGGTCCCAGGATACCCGGCCGGGTAACCGGTGGCAGGATAACTATATGTGCTCGTAGCGGCGTTATAGGTGGGTTGTCCCGTGGTGAACTGCATCGTCAGGTACCACATTAGCAATTCGTTCGGATTGAGCGAGGGCTGGTTCGGCGAGCTTGTGGTGAATGCTGCGGGGAACGGGTTGTCCTGGGGCGTCCAGAAGGCGGTGCAGTCCGGCGGGAAGGCGCCGAAGTCGAGGTTATAGGCCGTCGCCGCCTGATTGAGGTTACTGACGTCGGCGGTCGCGACGACGACGCGCGCTTTCCGCATGGCGATTTGCACGGTGGGGATGAGGATTGCGGCGAGGATGCCGATGATGGCGACGACCGTCAGCATCTCGATGAGCGTGAACGCGCGAACGCGGAACTTGCCCGCCGAGGCGGGTGCAGAGCTTGCCCGCCGAGACGGGTGCAGAGCTTGTCCGCCGGGGCGGGCGCAGAGCGCAGAACGATCATTTCTTTCGCTTGGCACGGCTGTCGCCTCCTCGCCCTGTGAGCAGTGATCGGACGACCATGACAATCAACGCGTCCGTTTCCGGTCCTTCCGGCTTGTTCTTCATTCTGCATTCTGCGCTCTGCGCTCTGCCTTCGTTTACGACCCGCCCAGGCTGTTCATGAGCTTGATCAACGGCAGGAACAGCGAAATCACAATGAAGCCGACGCAGGTGCCGAGGATAACGATCATGATCGGCTCGATCAGGTGCGCCAGGCCGGCCACGGCCAGGTCCACGTCTTCGTCATACTGGTCGGCGATCTTCAGGAGCATCTTGTCGAGGTCGCCGGTCTCCTCGCCGACGTCAACCATGTTGACCACCATGTCGTCGCAGATCTTGCTCTGGGCGAGCGGCTCGGCGATGCTCTCGCCCTCGCGAATGCTGTCGTGCACGTGGCCGATCGCCCTGGAGATGACCGCGTTCCCGGCGGTGTCCTTGGTGATGTTCAGCGCCTCGAGGATGGGCACGCCGGAGGCGACGAGGGTGCCGAGCGTCCGGGTGAAGCGCGCGATCACGGCCTTGTTGAGGATGTTGCCGAACAAGGGTATGCGCAGCTTGATCTTATCCAGGATGTAGCGCCCTACGGTCGTGGCGCCGACGCCTTTGATGAGGAGGATGAAGGCGATGATGCCGGCGGGAATCCAGTACCAACTGGTCCTCATGAAGTCAGAGAACGCGATGAGCATCAACGTCATCTGGGGCAGCGTGACGTCGAGTTCCACGAAGATCGCTTTGAACTTCGGGACGATGAAGGTCATGATGCCGTAGAGGATGCCGCCGGCGACGGTGATGACGGCGATCGGGTAGACCATGGCGCCGACAATCTGCTTCTTGAGGCGCCGGGCCTTCTCGCGGAAGTCGGCGAGGCGCTGGAGAATTTCGTCGAGGACGCCGCCGACCTCGCCAGCGCGCACCATGTTGGTATAGAGCTTGTCGAACGCCTTCGGGTGCTTGGCGAGCGCCTCGCTGAAGGTCATGCCCCCTTCGACGTCGTCGGTCACGGTGATGAGCGTATTCTTCAACACGCCGGGCTTGAGCTGGCCCTCGAGGATTTTGAGGCTGCGGACGATGGGGAGGCCGGCGTCCTGCAGCGTCGAGAGCTGGCGCGTGAAGAGCGTGAGCTGCTTGCTGCTCACGTTGCCGATGGCGAAGCTCTTTTTGCGGCGTCCGCCCGGGCCGGTCTGCAAGCCGCGCCGGCCGAGTTTGGGCTTGACGCTGGTGGGGAAGAGCTTCTGCGCGCGGATCTTCTGGATCGCTTCTTCCTCGGATACGGCGTCAACCTCGTTCTTGATCGTTTGGCCCTGCGAGTTCATGGCCTCGAATCGAAAGACCGGCATGGCTGGCCTCCTTTACACTTCAACGAGGATCGTTTCTCGGACGACCTCTTCAATGGCCGTCTCGCCGTCGTAAATTGCGAGCAGCCCGCTGTCTCGCAGGGTGCGCATGCCCTTGCGTATGGCGGCCTCGCGGAGCGCCTGGGTGGAGCCCTGGTTCATGATGATCTCGCGGATGTCGTCGTCCAGGACGAAGATCTCGAAAATCGCCATGCGTCCCTTGAAACCGGTGTTGTTGCAGGCGTCGCAGCCGGGGCCGTAAGCGAACCGTTTCCCGCGGACGTCGGCGGGGCGCAGGTTCAGCTCGAGCAGCATGTCCTCGGTCGGCGTGAAGTCTTTGCGGCAGCGCGAGCAGATGCGCCGCACCAGGCGCTGGGCCACCACCGCTTCGAGCGTGGCGGTGATCATAAAGGGCTCGAGGCCCATATCAATCAGGCGCGTGACCGTGCTCGGCGCGTCGTTGGTGTGCACCGTGCTGAAGACCACGTGGCCGGTGAGCGAGGACTGGATGGCGATCTGGGCGGTCTCCACGTCGCGGATCTCGCCGACGAGGATCTTGTCGGGGTCCTGCCGCAGGATGCTGCGCAGGCAGTGGGCGAAGGTGACGCCGATGTCCGGGTTTACCTGCACTTGGACGATGCCGTCAATCTCGTACTCGACGGGGTCCTCGGTGGTGATGATCTTCACATCAATCGTGTTGACGGTGTTGAGCGCGGCGTAGAGGGTGGTGGTCTTGCCGGCGCCGGTGGGGCCGGTCACGAGGATGATGCCGTTGGGGAGCTTGAGGAGGTCGTCGAAGGTCTGCAGTTCGTCATCGCGCAGGCCGAGCTTGTGGATGTCGAGCTGGACGACGGTGCGGTCGAGCACGCGCATGACACAGCTCTCGCCGAACATCGTCGGCAGAACGGCGATGCGCAGCTCGATCGGGTTGCCGCTGATGTTGAGCTCGATGCGGCCGTCCTGGGGCAGACGGCGCTCGGCGATGTCGAGCTCGGACATGACCTTGATCCTCGAGGCGATCGCGATGGCGAGTTGCTTCGGCGGCGGCACCATCTCGTAAAGCACCCCGTCAATCCGGTAACGGATCTTGAACTCGTCCTCGAACGGCTCGAAGTGGATGTCAGAGGCCTTGTCGCGGATGGCGACGAGAAGCACGTAGTTGAGCAGCTTTCGCACGGGCGCGGCGTCGGCCATCTCCTCGAGGGTCTGCAGGTCAATGGATTCGCTCGTGTTGGTCATCGCCTTGCCCAGGGTGCCATCATCGAGTTCGGCGAGGAGGCTCTCGACCGACTCCTGGATTCCGGAGTAGTAGCGGTCGAGAGCGCGCGCCACGGCCGGCTCGTTGCTCACCGCTCCGCGGGTCTCGCAGTGGAGGAGAAACCGCAGGTCGTCGAGAATCTTCACGTTGAGCGGGTCGGCCATCGCGACGGTCAGGACGTTGTTCTCGAACTTGATCGGGATGATGCGATAGATCGAAGCGATCGAGGGCGAGACGCGCGCGATCACCTCGTCCGCGATTTCCATCACGTCGAGGTCCACGGCCTCCATTCCGGCCTGGATGCCGAGGGCGGTTTGCACCTCCTGCTCGGTCACATAGTTCAGGCTGATCAGGATGGCGCCGATGGCGCCGCCGCTTTGCTTCTGGGTGGCCAGCGCTTCCTGAATCTGAGCCTCGGTGACGAGGCGCATCTCCTTGAGGATCTGGCCAATGAGCTTGCGGCCGCCGATCTCGGGCGCCTCGGGGATTTCACCCGGCCCAATGGGCGGCGCCGGCGGCGATGCCGGGCGCTGCGCGGGTTCGCCGCCGGCATCCTTCGGTGTTTCCTTCCGTTCATCAGCCATGAGTCACATCGCCTCTCAGTCGGGTTGCCCGTCGCCGGGGACGGAATCTCGCCGCTATTTCCTCTCGAAGGTTCTCTTCGCCGCCGCCGCTGCGGGCCCGATCAGGACTTGCGGCCTGGCGGCCTTGGGCGCTGCCGCGGCTGCGGCGTCTTCGGCCGCATCAGCCAGCGTCGCCCGCGGCGGCGCCGTGAGCTTCTGCGCCATTTCCTCGACGTTCCGGCACCGGTTCATCGCCTCTTCACGGCTGATGCGCCCGGCGTGGAAAAGCCTGGCGAGCGAGTCGTCGAGCAGGATCATGCCGTGCTTCATGCCGGTCTGGATTTCGGATTGGATCTGATAGACCTTCTGCTGGCGGATGAGGTTGCTGATCGCGTCGGTGCGCATCATGATCTCGAACGCGGCGACTCGCTTATGGCCGGAGACGTCCGGGATGAGCGCCTGGCAGATGACCGCGATTATGTTGCTGGCGAGCTGGACGCGCACCTGCTCCTGCTGCTGCGGGGGGAACGCGTCCACGATGCGGTTGATCGTGGTTTCGGCCGAGTTGGTGTGCAGCGTGGCGAAAACGAGGTGGCCGGTCTCGGCGGCGCTGATCGCGGTCTCCATCGTCTCGAGGTCGCGCATTTCGCCGACGAGGATCACGTCGGGGTTCTGCCGCAGGGCGCGCCGGAGGCCTTCCGCGAAAGAGGGCACGTCCACGCCCAGCTCGCGCTGCGTCACCACGGAGCGCTTGTGGGCATGGAAATACTCGATCGGGTCCTCGACGGTGATGATGTGCGTGTCGCGGTTCATATTGATGTAATCAATCATCGTGGCGAGCGTGGTCGTCTTGCCCGAGCCGGTGGGGCCGGTGACGAGGATCAGTCCGCGGGGGCGCCAGAGCAGCCGCTGGATGTCTTCGCTCAGGCCGATCTCGCTGAACGACATGAGCTTGTTCGGGATCAGCCGGAGAACGATGCCGGTGTAACCGCGCTGCTTGAAGACGGCGACCCGGAAGCGGGCCTGCTCGCCGTAGGAGAAACCGAAGTCCGTGGAGCCGACCTCCTGCAGCTCCTGCTGGCACCGCTCGGAGGTGATGCTCCTCATCAGTGCGACGGTATCCTCCGCTTCAAGGACCTTCGTCTGCAGCGCCACGAGGCGGCCGTTGAGCCGCAGCATCGGCTTGGCGGCCACCGTCAGGATCAGGTCCGAGGCGTTCTGGTTGACCACCGTCTGCAGCAGCTTGTTGATCTGCATCTCTCATCGTTCTCCTTGACACGGCTTTCAGGCCCCGGCTGCGGCCTCGCCTCCGGCGAGCTCGACGTCCTTGGCCGTGACTTCGAGCACCTCCGGGATGGTCGTGACGCCGGCGAGCACCTTGCGGACGCCGTCCTCGCGCAGCGTGACCATGCCGGCCGCGTGCGCGTGCTTGCGCAGTTCGGCCAGCGGCTCGCGCCGGAACGTCATGTCGCGCAGCGTATTGTCCAGTTCCATCAATTCGAAGATCGCCGTCCGGCCTCGGTAGCCCGTCTTCCGGCAACGGGTGCAGCCGGCGCCGTGGTAGAAGGTGACGTTCTTCACCTCGTCCGGTTTCAGCCCGATCGAGGTCAGGCTCTTGCGGTCGTACCGCATCGGCTCCTTGCAGCCGCTGCAGATGCGGCGAACGAGGCGCTGGGCCATGATGGCCTGGACGCTCGAGGCGATGAGGAACGGCTTGACGCCCATATCAATCAGACGCGTGATGGCCGACGGGGCGTCGTTGGTATGCAGGGTGCTGAAGACCAGGTGGCCGGTGAGAGCGGCCTGGACGGCGATCTCGGCGGTTTCGGCGTCGCGGATTTCGCCGATGAGGATGATATTGGGCGCCTGGCGCAGCATCGAGCGGAGGATCGCCATGAAAGTCAGCCCGATGCGCTCCCTGACCTCGCACTGGTTGACGCCGGCGAGGTTGTATTCGACGGGGTTTTCAGCCGTGATGATTTTCTTGTCGGGACGGTTCAGTTCGTGGAGCGCGGCGTAGAGCGTGGTGGTCTTGCCGCTGCCGGTGGGGCCGGTGACGAGGAAGATGCCGTTCGGGCGCTTGATGATGCTCTCGAACCGCCGGTAATCGCTCTCGTGGAAGCCCAGCTCCTGCAGGTTGATCAGCACCGATTCCTTCATGAGCAGGCGCATCACGACCGACTCGCCGTGCGTGGCGGGCAGGCAGCTCACGCGGATGTCGAACGACTGCCCGGCGACGCGCATGCTGATGCGTCCGTCGGTCGGCCGCCGCTTCTCGGCGATATCAATCCCCGCCAGGATCTTTACGCGCGAGATGATCGGGCCTTGCAGTTTCTTCGGCGGCGAATCCATCTCCTGGCAGTTGCCGTCCACCCGGTACCGCACGCGCAGTTTGGTCTTCATCGGCTCGATGTGGATGTCGCTCGCGCGCATCTTCACCGCCTCGCTGATCAGCAACGTCACCAGGCGGATCATGGCGGAATCCTCGCCGTCCTCCTGCGCGGTCTCTACGGCGGGCTGGATGCCCAGGTCGCTCTCCGTGAACTCCGCGAGCATGCTGTCCACGGTGGATTCCTCGATGCCGTAATACTTGCTGATGGCTTCTTCGACCGCGTCGGGCGCGGCCAGCACGCAGCGGACCTCGCGGTTGAGATAGAACCGCAAGCTGTCCATCGCGGAAAGGTCCAAGGGGTCGGTGATCGCTACGATGAGCACGCCATCTTCCTCTCCGACCGGGACGAGGTTGTGCTTTCGGGCGATGGTCCTCGGCATCGCCTCAATCGCCTCGGCGGGGATACGGGTAGTGCGCAGGTCCACGAAGCGGTATCCGAGCTGATCGGCGAGCGCCTCGTACACCTGGTCCCAGGTGGCCGCCTGCATCTGGACGAGCGCCTCGCCGAGCTTGGCCTTGGAGTTCTCGCGCTGCATCTCCAGCGCCTGGGCGACCTGCTCCTCCGTCACGATCCCTTTTTCGATCAGGACTTCGCCGAGGCGTCTCTGGTTTCCCTCACCCATCTTGCGCTCCACTGCTTTCGTGCAACCGTCGGAAAAGTCAGAAGCATTCCCCACTGCGGCCGGCCGCCATCCCGTGGATCGGGATAGCTGCGGCAGCTTTTATCCAGTGCAATTATAGGTGTGTACCGCAAGACAAGTCAAGACCGCATCGCGTGCGCCTCCGTTTCACGGCTGTGCGCCTTGCAAAGCCTGGCAGGATTCGCGCCCCTGCGCGACAACTCGGAGCGCGTTTGGCCCTCTTCTTTCTTGCGTCACTTGACCTGGCGCGCCAAGTAGTTATACTGAAGCAGCTTGACCGCCGTGGCGGCCTTTTCCGGGTTGTTTCCAGGAGTGTGACGCATGCCAGAACCGAAGTTCGCGTACTTCAAAGGTGATTACCGCAGTTTCGACGAGGCCCAGGTCAGCATCCGCTGCAAGGCGCTCAATTACGGGCTCGGCTGTTTCGAGGGCATCCGCGCGTACTGGAACGCGCGCGCAGGCCAGCTCTTTATCTTCCGCGCCCGCGACCACTACGAGCGGCTCCACAATTCGTGTAAGATCATCCGCCTTCCGCTGCCCTTGACGGTCGAGCAGCTTCTGGCGATCACGGTGGAGCTCCTGCGCCGGAACGGGCATCGCGAGGACGTGTATATCCGGCCCATCGTTTTCAGCGGCTCAGAACAGCTTTCTCCCACGCTGACGGCCGACGACAGCGAATTCGCGATCTACACGCTGCCGCTGCGGGACTACCTTGATCCATCGAAGGGCGTGACGGCGTGCGTCTCGTCCTGGCGGCGCGTCTCGGAGAACATGATCCCGGCGCGCGCGAAGCCCACCGGCGCCTACCTCAACAGCGCCCTGGCGCGCGACGAGGCGAAGATGAACGGTTACGACGAGGCGATTCTTCTGACCCAGGACGGATACGTTTCCGAGGCGAGCGCGGAGCACGTCTTCATCGTGCGCGGCGGCGCGCTCGTCACGCCGACCACGCAGGAGGACAACCTGGAGGGCATCACGCGGCGCGTGATCGGCGAACTCGTCCGAAACGAGATGGGCCGCGAGGTGGTCGAGCGCCGCGTCAGCCGCACGGAGCTCTACACCGCCGATGAAGCGTTCCTTTGCGGCACCGGCGCGGAGGTCACTCCGCTGGTCGAAGTGGACCGGCGCAAGGTCGGCGACGGCCGGGCGGGGCCGATTACGCGGGAGCTTCAGGGCATCTTCATAAAGGCCGCACGCGGGGAACTGCCGAAATACGCCTCGTGGTGTACGCCGGTGTACGGAACGTAACCGTCCATTCTGCCTCGTCCCCTAAGCCCGGGCGGGCCGGGCCGGCCGTGGTCCGTCGTCCCTAGGGCCTTTTTCATAACCCGCGAAAGGCGCGGAGCGCGATCTGTTCTTCCTGATCGTAATCGTAATCCTAATCGTACTCGGCCTTCGTCCGGCTGGGACGGAAAACGGCGATTACGATTAGGAGCAAGATTACGATTACGAGGTTTTGAAACCTGCTCTAGGACTTTGATCATGAGCGGACTGCTTCCCTTGCTGGACGCGCGCCAGCTGGTGGCGCCGTTTTCGGGACATGAGGCGGAAACCGCCGCCGGCGAGATCGCGGGCATTTCACGGCTGACGGTCTATCCGCGATCCATCGTCGCTCAGGACGGGCGCGTCTACTTCGTCGGGCGTCGCGGCGCAGAGAAACTCCTTTGCATTCTGTCGCGCCAGGACTCCGACGGCTTCCGCGGCGAGACCGCCGACACGGCGCATGGCGCCAGGATCAAGCTCTGCGTCCGGGACCGCGCGAACGCCTCCGCGCTCGCCGCGGCGCTTCCGTACCTGAACCCGCAATGCCTGGGAGTTTGCCGCAGCATCGGGATGGGCGACCGGCTCGGCCTGGCCACGCCCGGCCATATCCGCGCGGTCCGCGGGAGCGGCGTCAGACCCGTGTTCGCGCAGCAGTCCATCCGCGAAATGACCCGCGCGGACCGCACCGCCGAGCAGGTCATGGAAGACGCGCTCTGGGGCGTGTTCGAGGAGGGCTTCCGCGACGGCTTCGGCGCCGACGCGGACCATCTCAAATCCACCGCCGATCTCGATGTTACCCTGGCGGCCGGTTTCCGCATGTTCACGATTGACCCGGGCGACCACGTGGATAACGCCGCCGGTCGGGAAAGCGCCGATGTCCTCGCCGGCAAGCTCAAAGGAATTCCCTGGGCGGACCTCGAGACGACCGAGGCGGACTGCCGCAAGGCGTTCCTCGGCCAGGCGCACCGCGCCGGCTACGACATGGACCTCTCGTTCGACGAGGAAACGCTCCTGCGCGCGGTGGTCAAATACGGCCGAGCCGTCGCGCACACCAAGCGCATGCATCGGCACCTTGCGCAGGCCGCGTCGGGTCGCCCGATCGAGATCGAGATGTCCGTGGACGAGACCGATTCTCCGACCACGCCGCACGAGCACTATTACGTCGCACACGAGCTGAAGCGCCTGGGCGTTCCGGTCGTCAGCCTGGCGCCGCGCTTCATCGGCGCGTTCGAGAAGGGAATTGACTACAAGGGCGACCTGCGCGCCTTCGAGGCCGCCTTCGTGCAGCACGTCCAGATCGCCCGCCGCCTCGGCCCGTACAAGATCAGCATCCATAGCGGCTCCGACAAGTTCTCGATCTACCCGATCGCCGCGAAACACGCGCGTGAGCTGCTCCACCTCAAGACCGCCGGCACGAGTTACCTCGAAGCGCTCCGGACCATCGCCGAGGTTCAGCCGGATCTCTTTCGGGAGATCCTGGCCTTCGCGCTCGACCGATACGGCGAGGACCGCGCTTCCTATCATGTCTCCGCCAATCCGGCCGCCGTGCCGGCGCCGAATCAACTCCCGGATCGGCAGCTCGCCTCCGTCCTGAGCGGCAATGACGGCCGGCAGGTGCTGCACGTCACGTTCGGATCGGTACTGACCGTGAAAGACTCCCTCGGGAACTATCGCTTCCGCGACCGGCTCCTCAAGGCGCTGGCGTCGAACGAGGACGCGCATTACGAGATCGTGGCCCGGCACATGAGGCGCCACGTGGAGCCGTTCGCCGAGGCGCGGTGAGACAAATGCAAAAGAATCCGCGGCCGGAAATCGCCGCGGTCGTGTCGAAAGTGGGGGAACTCCTCCGGGCAGGCGAGGTCCTGGCGGACGAGAAGCCAGTGGCCGCGTCCCCTTCAGCGGAGGACGTTCGCCAGGCGCTGCTGCCCCTGCTGGAATGGTGCGCGGCGCGTACGGCGACGACGCCCGGCCGCGGGCTTGTGGGTATTGCCGCGCCGGCCGGCGGCGGGAAAACGCTGCTGCTGGCGTGGCTGGCCGCCACAGCCAGGGCGCTCGAATGGCGGCAATTTGCTTTTCTCGCCCTGGACGGCTACCATCTCCCGAACGCGGTGCTGGATCGCCGCACCGGCCTGGATCCGGAGGGCAAGCCGGTCTCGCTGCGCAAGCTCAAGGGCGCGCCGGCGACCTTCGATGCGGAGCGGCTCCTGGCTGATCTGCGCGCGCTGAAGTCCGAGGGCCGCGAGCGCCGACTGCCCGGTTACAGCCGCGTGCTGCATGATCCGATCCCGGACCGAATCCGCATCGGCCCGAAAGTGAAGTGGATTTTCGCGGAGGGGAATTATCTGTTTCTGGATCAGCCGACGTGGCGGGAGATTCGAGACCTGTTCGACCGCAAGGTTTTCCTTGATGCGGACGACGCGGTGCTGCGCGAGCGACTGACGCGCCGGCACGCCGCCGCCGGGCGCGATGCGGAATGGATCGAGAATCATTTCCGGCGCACGGACGGGCCGAACATCCGGTTGAGCCGCGCGTCGGCGCGCTTCGCGGACGTCGCCTTCCGGTGGGACCGGATGGGGCGGCTCGCGCGGATGGATGTTCAGCGGCGAACCTGTGGCGCCAAGGAGTGACCGGCTGTGAAGGCTGCGGTCTATTTCGGCCCGGGCCACATTGAAGTCTGCGACCGGCCCGAGCCCGAGGCGCGCGAGGACAACCTGCTCCTCGAAATTGGCTGCTGCGCCATCTGCGGCACCGACGTGAAGCTCGCCACCATCGGCCACCCGCGCTGGACCAAGCCCGTCATTATCGGCCATGAACTCGTCGGCCGGATCGTCCACGCGGGCAGCCGGGCGCAGGGCTTCGCCGTCGGCGAGCGCGTCACGCTGGCGACGACCCTCGCCTGCGGACATTGCCCGATCTGCGCGCGCGGACTCGGCAACCTCTGCCCGAACTGCGAGCCGATCAGCATGGTGCACGACGGGGCCTTCGCGCGCCGAATGGCCGTTCCGCCGCTGGCGCTGGCGGGCGGCAACGTCATCAAGGTGCCCCCAAACGTGCCCGACGAAGCCGCGGCATTGAGCGAGCCGATGAGCTGCGCGATCAACGCGCAGGAGCTGGCCGGCTTGAAAGCAGGCGACCGTGTGGTGATCGTCGGCGGCGGGCCGCTGGGCGCGATTCACGCGGAGCTGGCCCGGACGGCCGGCGCCGCGCGCGTGATGGTCGTGCAACGCTCCGAGCCGCGGCTTTCGCTCCTGCGCAAGCTTCGCGGTGTGACGGTGATTGACGGCGCCCGCGAAGACGTGAAGGCCCGCGTGCTGGCGGAGACCGACGGCCTCGGAGCGGACGTCGTCGTGGTCTGCGCGCCGGACCGCGCCGCGCAGGAGAAGTCGCTCGACCTCGCGCGGAAGGGCGGCGTCATCAGCCTTTTCAGCAGCCTGCCCAGGGGTGAATCCGCCATTCTGCTCGACAGTCGCACGATCCACTACGGCGAGATCCGTGTCGTGGGCTGCTCCGATTCGCGGCCCGAGCATGTCCGGAAAGCCGTGGGCCTCCTGGCCGCAGGCAAAGTGGATGCCGAGGCGCTGGTGACGCATCGCCTGCCGCTCCCGAGAATCTGGGAGGGCATCGAGTTGATGAAGCGGAAGGAATCGTTCAAGGTAATCATCGTTCCGGGTGAGACATGAAGATGAGCGACCAGACGGTGGTCGTCGCGGGCGGCGGAGGCGGCATCGGCGCGGCGATCGCGCGCGCGTTCGCGAAAGCCGGCTGCGGGGTCGCCGTTTGCGACGCCCGTCTCGACGCCGCCGAGACCACCGCGCTCGACATTCAGAGCGCGAACGGACGCGGCCGGGCGTGGAAGATGGATGTCACCGATCGGGCCGGCGTCGAGCGCGCCTCGGACGAAATCGAGCGGGAGCTGGGCGCCATTGAAACGTGGGTCAATGCCGCCGGCATCTCGAAAATCGTCCCGTTCCTCGACTGCACCGAGCAGACCTGGGACCAGATCCTGCAGGTGAACCTCAAGGGCGTTTTCCTCGGCTGTCAGGCGGCCATCCGGCGGATGCTGCCGCGCAAACGAGGCGTGATCGTCAACCTCTCCTCGCAGTCCGGCAAGGTCGGCAACACGCATTTCGCCGCGTACTGCGCCAGCAAGTTCGGCGTCATCGGTCTGACGCAGTCGCTCGCCGTCGAGTTCGCCCCGCACGGTATCCGCGTCAACGCGCTCTGTCCGGGCATCGTGCCGACGCCGATGTGGGACAGTCAGACGGCCGATTACGCCTGCAAGCGCAACATGAAGCCCGAAGAGGTGCGCCCGTATCTGGTCAGCCGGATCCCGCTCGGCCGGGTTTGTGAGCCGGACGAAGTGGCCCGGGTGGCCGTGTTCCTCGCCGGCGACGACGCTTCGTATATCACCGGTCAGGCCATCAACCTCACCGGCGGCGCGGTGATGCATTGAGAGGGATTTGGAGACCATTTCTTTTTTCTGAAGGAGTTGCGGATGAAACGCATGTGGAGCCTGGTAGCGGTCGCGCTATTGGCGTCGGGCGTCGCCTTCGGTCAGGCCGGCCCTGCTGAGGTCCCGGCGGCGAAGCCGGCCGGTCTGCCTGCCGGTGTGCTGGCGGTCGTGGAGTTCCCCAGCGTCGAAACGCTCCAGAAGCACGTGACCGACTTCGTAAACGCGACCGGGGCCTTGCCCCCCGGACAGATTCCCCCGATTCTCGAGATCTTCGACGAAGCCTTCCACTCGACTGATCCCAGCCAGATGGATATCACGCAACCGGTGCGTTTCGTCTTTGTGAAAGGCGGCCCGCGCAAGGTCGAGGCGGTCTTGCAGTGCACCGTCAAGGATCCCGCCGTCTATCTCTCCACCCTGGATCCGGGCCTGAAGAAAGGCGAGGAGAAAGATGGCGTCACGACCTACACCGAGGAGCAGCAGACGGTAGCCGTCGGCGAATCCGGCAAAATGATCTGCATCGGCGAAAATGCGGCGGCCGTCGGACAGGTGCTCGCGCTCGTGAATAGCAACGCGCTCCCGCAGAACGCCATGCTGCAGGGCGGCGACGTGGCCGCCAGCATCGAGGTCAAGGCGTTGCTCAATCACATGGCCGACGAAAAGGGCGCCGTGTTCGGCGGGTTGAGGGAGAGCTGGAAGAACATCGTCGGCATGGCGCAGACCGACCCGGCCAAGAGCCAGCATCTCCGTGACATGCTCGATGCCGAGGTGGACGTCCTCGAAAAGCTTGTCCGGCAGGCGGAGCGGGCGACCGTGTCGCTGACTTCGGACGCGCAGGAGATCAATCTCTCGGCGAATATCGCGCCGGTTCAAGGCGGCCTGCTGGCCGCGTACCTGGCCACCGTCCCGGCCGGCATTCCGGAGACGCTGAAGTACCTGCCTGACGACGCCTTCGCCGTGTGCGCGTTCAAGCTGGGCGACCTGGGACCGCTGGAAATCCCGCTCATCGCGCTCACCACGAAAATAATGGCCTCCGGCGGAACGGACCCGGCGCAGGCGGCGCTGGTGTTCAGCCAATTCTCCAGTTGGTTTAAAGCGATCGGCGGCGAGATGACCTTCGCGCTCCGTTCCGGCAAGGCATTCTCCGTCGTCAGCGCCATGGCCCTCAAGGATCCCGAAATCTTCAAGGCGCTGCTTCAGAAGATGCCTGAACTTTTCGGCGCTCTCGCCGGCTTCTACGGGAACATGGGAATGCCGATGAAGCTCCAGTCGGAAGTCGTCAAGTACAATGACCGCGAAATCACGCAGATAAAGTGGTCGTTCGATATCAAGCCGACGGCCGGCGCCACGCCGGCCCAGGCGGCGGCGGCCGAAGCGCAGCAGAGGGCGATGAAAGCCATGTTCGGCGGCGACGCGCTGACCCAGGACATCGTGGTTCTGGGGAAGGACGAGGTGACGGTCGCGGGAAGCGACTCGCTCGACACGGTCAAGCAGATCATTGACGGCCAGTTGAAGAAACTGGCTGACCGGGAAGACTTCGCCAAGACGGTGGCCTCGATCCCGCCCGAGTCGTGCGGATTTTGCCTGGTTCACCTTACCGGGCTGGTGGAGTTCGGGCTTTCGATGGTCCGGGCGGGTGGGCAGGGGGGCCCCATGTCCCCCTTCCAGCTTCCGGATATCCACTTCCAGCGCGGGCCGGGCGTCACGGCGGTCTGCGTCACCGCGCCGGCCGGGAGTTCGGTGACCTGCAACGTGCGCGTCCCCGCCGCTGAGATCAAGGTCATTGCTGACGGAATCAAGTCCCTCGCGGCGCCGCCGCCGACCGCCGGTCCCGGCGTTCAGCCGCCTGAGACGCCGGTTCCGCCGCCTGCGGCCCCGACGCCGCCTGCGCCGGAGAAGTGACGCGGGGAAATGAAGAAGCAGGAGTGATGAGTGGTGAAGCAGTTCATCACTCGCCGTTCGGACTTCCGTTCGTAATGCGGATCAGGCCATGGAGGGCCTGCTCCGCAGCGCCGGCGTCAATCACCTGCTCCGCGCGGCGGATGCCCGATGAAAGGTCGGCGGCGAGGCCGGCCACCATGATCGCCGCCCCGGCGTTCAGCGCGACGATGTCGCGCCGAGGGCCGCGCTCGCCCCTCAAGACGGAGCGGATCGCCTCTGCCGCCTCTTCGACGCTCCGGACGACCAGGTCCGAGAGCTTCGCCCGCGGCAGGCTGAACTGCTCCGGCGCCCATTCGTGCGTCGTCACCTCGCCGTCCTTCAGCTCCGCCACGAGCGTCTTGCCCGTCGTCGTGATTTCGTCGAGGCCGTCGTCTCCGTGGACGACGAGACATCGCTCGCAGCCGAGGTTCTTGAGCACCGCGGCGAGGATCGGCGGCAGGGCGGGGTCGTACACGCCGATGAGCTGGCGGCGCGCGCCGGCCGGGTTGGTCAGCGGGCCGAGCAGATTGAAGACGGTGCGGATGCCGATCTCGCGCCGGGGGCCGACGGCGAACTTCATAGCCTCGTGGAGCATCGGCGCGTAGAGGAACCCGATGCGGGCCTCGCGCAGGCAGCGCTCGACCACGTCGGGCCCGGCCTCGATGTTTACGCCGAGTTGCCTGAGCACGTCCGCCGAGCCGCTGTGCGAGCTGACGGCGCGGTTGCCGTGCTTGGCGACGGTCGCGCCCGCGCCGGCCGCGACGAACGCCACCGCGGTCGAGATGTTGAAGGTGTTCCGCGCATCGCCTCCGGTCCCGCAGGTGTCGAGCACGACCTCGGCGCCGGCCTTGATGTGGCGCGCCTTCGCGCGCATGACGCGGGCGCAGCCGGTGATCTCCTCCGGCGTCTCGCCCTTCATGCGCAGCGCGACGATGAACGCCGCGACCTGCGCCGGCGTCGCCTCGCCGCTCATCACCTCGTTCATCGCCTGCGCGCACTCTTCGGAGGTCAGGTCGCGCCGCTCGGTCAACCTGCGGATCGCCTCTTTAATCATTCCCGTTGGCTCTCCTCATTCGGCAGGGGGCCATCGGCATTTTCGTACGTCGCCCCGTCGGAGGCGCGGACGAGGTAGATTCCCGGCGCCGCGCCCGTCTCAGCCCGGTAGCCCTCGAAAATTTTCGCGGTGAACGCCGCGACGCAATCCGGCCGGACGAGCGCCACGGCGCAGCCGCCGAATCCCGCCCCGGTCATCCGGCTGCCGAACACGCCTTCCGACTCTCGGGCGATGCCGACCAGCAGGTCGAGTTCCTTGCAACTGACCTCGAAATCGTCGCGCAAACTGTCGTGCGAGGCGTCCATCAACGCCCCGAAGCCGATCAGGTCGCCTTTCTTCAGCAGGCGCGCGGCCTGCACGACGCGCGCGTTCTCCGTCACCACGTGCTTCGCGCGCTTCCCGAGCGGGTCCGGCAGATCGTGCGCGAACGCGCGGAACATGGGGATGGAGATATCCTTGTACGTCTTCACCTCCGGCAGATGCAGCTTGAGGATCCTGAAGGCCTCCTCGCATTCCCCGCGGC
>Ga0181536_10001398_pt1 | contig 28427 bp, 22 predicted proteins | sample PEATcosm2014_Bin_41_FD_121105 | JGI IMG/M metagenome (GOLD analysis project Ga0181536, IMG submission 121105) | Peatland microbial communities from MTU Mesocosm Facility, Houghton, MI, USA - PEATcosm2014_Bin17_60_metaG | ecosystem: Environmental > Terrestrial > Soil > Wetlands > Peat | place...
GAATTTCGAGAATTTTCCCGCAGTACAGATCGCCGTTTGCGATCCATACCTCGCGGCCCCATCCCTTGGGCACAATCCGGATCGGCTTTCGCGCTCGATTCATCTTTGCTCCTGCTAGTTCTCCATCGCGACGCTGGCCAGGACCGAGCCGAACCTGCCGGTAACTTTGCTCCGATCGAACCGCAGCTCGGCCAGACGGCGCGCCCGCACACCCATCTGCTTGAGGCGTTCCGGCGCGTCAGCCGCCTCGCGGATCGCGCCGATGAGAGCATCGACGTCGCCCGGCCGCACCACAAACCCGACCGCGTCTTCGCGCGCGATTTGCGCAACTTCCGCACTCTCCTCCATCATTGCGATAAACGGCCGGCCCGCCGCCAGGATTCCGTAAATCTTGCTCGGCACCAGGCATCCCGCCGCACCCGGCGCGAGCGGAATGAGATGGAGATCGGCGGCAGTCAGCGACTCGGCCAGATTCTCCAGCGGCTGATAGGGCAGGAAAATCACGTTGGGCAATCCCATCGCGCGCGCCCGTTCCTCGAGCCACTTTTTGCGCGCGCCTTCGCCGATCATTGCGAACAGAATTCGCTCGTCATCGCGCAGCCGGTCGGCGGCCTCGAGCACGGCCTCGAGTTGCTGCGAAAGTCCGATGTTGCCCGAATACATGACGACAAACTTTCCCCCGAAGTTGCGGCGGAACGGATTGCTCTCGAGCGGACGGATACGTCCGCAATCCACCCAATCCGGAACCACCACCACCTTGTCCGCCGGGACGCCCTTGGCGACGATTCGATTCGCCATATCATGGCCGAGCGTCACGATCAGGTCGGCGCGCTGGTAGGCGAAATCGTTGGCCCGGCGCAGCAAGTCGAGCAGGAACGGGCTGCGCACACCGCCGGTAACTTCCGCGATATCGGGATAAAGATCCCGCACGTTGTAAATCAGCCTGCATCCCCAGCGCCGTTTCAGCACCGCCGCCAGCGCGCCGAGCAGCGGAGGATCGGTCTCGGCGACTATTACATCGGGGCGCGGCAGCCGGAATGCCGCTACTGCCGCCAATAGGTAGTAGGTACCCAGATTGACTAATCGGCCGGCCAGGTTCGACTTTGAAAATCCCGTCCCCCAGGTGCGAACGATCGAAACCTTGCCGCGTTGTTCATGCGACCACAAACGAAAGCCCGCAAAACCCCTCTGAGGCGACGGCCCCGCCACGATTGTAACCTCGTGGTCCCGCGAAAGATCGTCGCAAAGTTCGGTCAGGAATTGACCGGTAGCTTCGCGGTCAGGCCAGAACGAACGGTTTAAGAATAGTACTCGCGTTTGACTAACCGGAATTGAGCGGTTCCAGAAATCGCGCGCCGGCTCTGGTCGCCCCGGCGAAAAAGCACTTTGCTTTCCCGCGCCTGCCATAGGATTACGATGCGGAGCCGCGCCGCACCACGCTCGATGGATTCTCCAGTGTGCCGGATGACCCGGACGCGACACGATCATCGGCCGCGCGCACCTGACGATCGATCCATAGATACGTGCGTCTGAGACCTTCTTCCAGGCTTATCTCGGGCTCCCAATGAAGGACTTCGCGCAGGCGTGTGTTGTCGGAATTGCGGCCGCGCACGCCTTGCGGGCCTGCTACGTGCTTCTTTGTGATCTTTACCCCCGCCACCGCAGCAACCATATCGGCGAGTTGGTTGATAGTCACGAGTCGATCCTGGCCAAGGTTGAGCGGCTCCCGATAATCCGAGCGCATCAAGCGGTGGATGCCTTCCAGGCAATCGTCGATGTAACAGAACGAGCGCGTCTGCTCGCCGTCGCCCCAGATCTCGATCTCGGACTCGCCGCGAAGTTTGGCGAGCGACACCTTGCGGCACAACGCGGCTGGCGCCTTCTCGCGACCGCCATCCCAGGTGCCCAGCGGGCCAAAGATGTTATGGAAGCGCACGATGCGCGTCTCGAGCCCGTAATCTTCCCGGTAGTGAATGCACAGCCGCTCCGTTACCAGCTTCTCCCAACCGTAGGCGTCCTGCGGCTGCGCGGGGTAGGCGTCTTCCTCTTTGAGCGGGGTGACATTCGGGTCGGTCTGCCGGTACTCCGGGTAAACGCAGGCCGACGAAGTGTACAGGTATCGCTTGACCCCATTTTCCCGCGCCGCGTCGAGCGTGTGAATGTTGATCAACGAATTGTTGCGGAGAATCTCGGCGTGATGCGCCGAAATGAAACCCATTCCGCCCATGTCGGCGGCCAGCGCGTACACCTCCTCGATTCCGTCGGTCGCCTTCAGGCAGTTTTCCCATCGGCGCAGGTCCAACAGCGCAAAGTCGTCCGCCGCGCTCGACTCATACTCGGGGTACTTCAGATCCGCGCCACGCACCCAGCATCCCTTTTTCTTGAGATAACCCACCAGATGGTGACCGATGAAACCACCGGCCCCCGTGACCAAAACTTTCTTCATGAACAACCCCCTATACTAACTATGTAAGATTAATCCGGCTTCGTGACGCGAAGCTATAGCTATTATGAAGTCGGCAGGAAAATCGCGATGATTTCGAGGCAACCAGTTCGGCTATCTGGTACTGGGCAAAGACTCGGCGCGCGATGCGTCGGTTCCGGCGAGAGGGCGCGCGTCGCGAGGAATCGGGCCTCACGTCGGCGGTAAGCGGGGGGTTGGGGTCGACTTACGGGCTAGTTCCCCCGTCTTCCCCGATGCTGTTTCGCGGCGCGAAGCCCACTACGCCGTTCAACTTACGAACCGCAAAAAAATCGCCAGTCTCGCCGACTACGCGCACCCTAGCCCCCACGTGGATTCGATCCAAGACGGAGCTTGATTCGTCAGGTTGCTCATATAATGGCGAATCGCTGAGGACTGGGCGAACTTCGTTCATCGAAATGAAGACTGGCGCTGGTGCAGGTGCCGACGGAGCGGCGGCTACCGCACCCGATGCTGGAGCAAAGCCTGCGCTGACAGCCGGGGGGGGGTGCTGGACGAAGGGACATGGCCCGGAAATGTCGCACCGTAGTAGGACCAGAAAAAACCAGCGCTGCCCAAGATGGCAATCCACGCGATACCCGTGATCCTCCTGCGTCGGGCCCGCCTTTGAGCATCCCTTCTTGCTTCGGCTCGCTCGCGTTGGATTTGCGCCCAGAGTTGGGGATTTTTGGAACGAGCCTCAAAATCCAAACCCTGCTGCTGGAGGTTAACCAGATTCTGTTGTACTCGCCGACTTTCTCGCTCGTTTCGATTGTACCAATGAAGCGCAGCTACGCCTAATAAGAGTTCCCATCGGTCTTTATCTCGACTCATAGGTTCCTGACGATTCTGCGATTAAACCGCGACGGCAGCCCGCGCCAAAGCCAATCTGTCGCCCGCAAAATATAGCTATACTGTCCGTAGCCGTTAGTCAACGCGCTCCACGCGGTGCTGAACCGTGGGCTGGCGCTGGTGGGCGTATCGCAGCAACGGTTCTCGGCGAGCGAAACCTGACGATGTCGAGGCAATACCGTTAGACGCCTCTGACCACCTTAGCAATCTGGTGCCTTTGGCCGCCAAGCGGCCGGCCCCCGTGTGTCTGTGACACTTCCCGATACAGAGAGGCTAGGTAAGGAACCGGGATTCTTCGCTACAGCAACTTTCGCTCTAGAATGACACAAAAAAAGCGCGACCTGATTCTCCCTTAACCCCTTCTAACAGAGCGAAGCCCGCATCCGCTCTTTTCACTTTTCACCGGGTGCAGGGGTCACCCCTGCCCCGCCAACGGCGGGCGGCCCTAACACTGGGTGCAGGGGTCACCCCTGCCGCCGCGGCGAACGGTGAACGGTCCCATCACCAGCAGGTCCATCTTCGTTCTAAGGAAACAATCGAGCGCCTGCTCAGGGCGGCAAACCACCGGTTCGTTTTCGTTAAACGAGGTGTTGAGCAGCACCGGCACGCCAGTCTGGCGGCCGAACTCGCGGATCAGCTTGTAATATAGCGGGTTCTGCCGCGCATTGACTGTCTGTAGCCGTCCCGTTCCGTCAACGTGAGTCGTGGCCGGAATCACCGCGCGCTTCTCGGGCCGCACCGGGTATGCCATCAGCATGAACGGCGACGGATACGACTGGGTGAAGTAGTCGGCCGCGGCTTCCTCCAGAATCGAAGGCGCAAAGGGCCGGAACATTTCGCGCCGCTTGATTTTCGAATTCAGGATGTCGCGCATTCCGGCCCGGCGCGGGTCGCACACGATGCTGCGGTTGCCCAGCGCCCGCGGACCCCACTCCATTCGCCCCTGGAACCATCCCACCACCAGCCCCTCGGCGATCATCGACGCGGTCGCACGGCACAGTTCGTCTTCATCTTCGATCTTGCTAATCACGCAGCCCTGAATTGCTATTTCAGATTCGCGCGAACTGAGTAATCTCGCGATCTCATCGGCGCGGAATTCGGGACCCCAATTGGCGTGCTCCATCACGAAGTCGCGCGGCCGCGGCGCGCTCGAATGCCATCGATCGAAGGCCGCGCCGATAGCCAGCCCCGCGTCGCCCGCCGCCGACTGTATGTAGATGTCCTCGAAGCCCGTCTGCTCCAGGATCTTGCCGTTGACCACGCAGTTGTAGGCGACCCCGCCCGCAAGGCAGAGCTTTTTGAGCCCGGTCGCGCGCTGCAGGTTCCGCAGCCGGTCGAGTATCACTTCCTCCAGCCGCCGCTGCATCGACGCCGCGATCGCGAGATGGCGTTTGTCCACCGGCTCGGCCGGATCGCGCACCGGGCCCAGCCGGGTCACCAGGAAGTCCGAGTACAGCCTGCCTATCGTGGGCTCGCCCGCGCGCCACGTCATCTCCCCGCCCGACTTCTGATGGGTGAAATATTCCGGCGCGAGCATGAAATCCATGCGCCCGCCGTTCGGCGCGATCACGATCTTGCGGAACTCCTCGAGCATCTCCGGCTCCCCGTACGACGCCAGCCCCATCACCTTGTATTCGTCGCCGTATTTCGGAAACCCCAGGTACTGCGTCAGCGCGGTGTAGAAGATTCCGAGCGAATGCGGAAATGTCACCACGCCCATCGGTGAAATCGTACCGCCGCGGCCCACTCCCCACATCGCGCTGGCGAAGTCGCCCAACCCGTCGATCGAGAACAGCGCTGCCTCGTCGAACGGAGAGACCAGAAACGAACTCGCCAGATGCGCGCGATGATGCTCAACGCGGCGCACCGGAATCGAACTCTCGCCGACCCCCAGCGCGCGCGCCGCTTCCGCGCCGATCGACGCAAAGCGCGATTGCGCGCTCAACCTGTCACGCGCGGCCGACGGCATCTTCAGCGCGTACCACGCCTTGCGCATGATTCGCGCCCACGGATCGCGCGCGACGGCAATGATGTCGATGTCGCGCGGCGATGCGCCTGCGGCAGACACCACATACTTTAAGGCCTCGACCGGAAAGCCGGCGGCGTGCTTGATGCGATTGAACCGCTCCTCTTCCGCGGCTGCCACCAGCCTGCCGTCCACAATAGCGGCGGCGCTCGCGTCGCCGTGATATGCGTTGATTCCTACGATTAACATCGATGACCGCGAACTGATTCTTACCCTATATCCCCGAATTATCGCGCGTACGTCGCCGCGCGCGAACCGATGAGATAAGCCGCCGCATGCGCGGCCGCATCGCGCGGCCACGCGATCCAGAGATCGCGATTCCATACCCACGACCGCGCACGGACCAGTTCGGTCCTCCTCCCGCGCGTCCAATCCGGCGGCGGCTGCGCGCCGGGCGCGCCCATCCAGACCAGATACGAATCGGCAGCCGCCGCGACATTCGGATCATCGGTAGCCACTTGGCGCAGCCGGACGTTTCGGTACACGGGCGCGAGTTCCTTGAGCACCTCGCCGGCGCCTACGATTTGTCCTCCTGCCGGCACCGCGCGCGCGATCGCGATCTGCACGGCGGCGTTGGCGCGCAAAAAATTCTGGTGGAGCACGGCTATCACCCCGAAGCACGCCACGAAGGCGGCGAGCGCCACGCTCCGGCGCGCGGTGGTCCACGCGAATCCCCGTGGCCCGAGCCGATCGTCGAGCCAGCGCGCCGCCGGCACACACGCGATTACCGATGCCGGCAGGATAAAGCGCTGCCCGGGTACTGCGCCCGCGATCATCGCCATCGCCGGCGTGAGTCCGCTGGTAAGGCCATCGCGATAACCGTAGAGCGACGCCGCCAGCAGTACGGCAGCCACCGCGGCGGGCGTTTGCCAACCTCGCGACCACCGCGGCGAAAGCGCCGCAAGTCCGGCGACCGGAAAAATCACCAGCGATGCGAGGTAGAAAGGGAAGAATTGGGCGAAGTGCTCGCCGGTAAACCAGAAGGCCTCGCCGTTGATCGCGTAGCCTCCCCGCAGCGGCGAGGCCGTGGTGGCATAGTTGTACGCTCCGAGCGCAATGATCGCCGGCGCTGCGCCCGCCGCGAGCGCCACAGCGGCGGACCAGCGCCCGGCGCGCGGTCGCGACAGCCACCATGCTCCCGCCGACGCGATCGCAAATACCGCCATCCACTCATGCAGCAGGACCGCGGCGCCAAGCGCGAGCGCTCCCCAGACGCGGCGCGGGCGTTTGCGCCACAGCAGAGCGACCCCGACTGCGCCCATCGCCGCGCTCGGAACGGCGGCCATCAGCGTCGCGGAGTAATAGAGCATCCCGGGCAGCAGGAAATACAGGATGCACCAGTCGGTCGCGAGTCCCGCGTCCCGCAGCATCGCACGCACCGCAAACGCACCCGCGATGAAAAACGCCGCGGTTACCAAAAACGCGAGCCGCCAGTCGCTCGCGACCGCCGGCGCCAGTAGCAGCGCGTGAAACGGCGAGTACTTGACGATGCGGTGGCCGCCGACCGCGAGTTCCATCGACGGGTTCCAGGTGAGCAGTCCGGCACGGTCGGGATAAACCGTGCCGTGCGCAATGCTGTAGGCGAGCGAGAGGATCTCGCACTCGTCGGCAATTGCGAACGAGGCCGGATAGTTGAGCAGAAAGATGGCGCAAAACGCAGCCACCAGCGCCAGGAATAACCACTCGCGCCGCGCGAACGTTGTCATCGTCCCGGTGGCGGCGTCTCATCCGCCCAACCACGCGGAGAGCTATAGCGGCTTGCAACCGATGCGCGGCGGCGAGCATCGGAACCGCCCGGCTGCGCCAGCAGGTCCTTGTAAAGCGCCAGCATTTCCAGCGCGCATTTGTCCCACGAAAAGCTGGTCTCCATCCAGCGCCTTCCGCGCTCGCCCATCTCGGCGACGGGCATCGAGCTAATCGTGGAGATTGCGTTCGCCAGGCTCGCGGGATCGTTGCCGACCCACAGCCCGCAGCCGGTCCGCTCGACTTCTTTCCACGGAGTGCCGGTGCTCGCGATCACGGCGGCGCCGTGAGCAAGCGCTTCGGCTACAACTATCGCGAAATTCTCGGTGAATGACGGCGCCACGACGACGTCGGTCCGCTCGAACATCCGCTGTTTTTCATCGCCACGAACGTCGCCAAGAAGTGCGACCTCGTTGGACAGATCGAGGCGTTCGATCTCGCGGCGAAGTTTTGCCTCGTAGTCGCTCGATCCCGAACCCGCGATCGCGAGCGAAAAAACCGGCCCACCGCGGTCCTTCAGGATGCGGGATGCGGCGAGCAGATTCTCAATTCCCTTCTTGGGATCGAGGCGGCCGACAAATCCGAGCCGCAGCCGAACGCCGCGTGGCTCGCGATGAAGCGATTGCGGAATCTCAACTCCGTTGGGAATCAGTCCGATGGCGGCGCGCGGAAACCGTGCGCGAGTTTCCTCGACCTCGCTTTCCGAGGTCAGGTGAAGCACCAAGGCGCGCGGCGCAACCAGGCTGCACACCTTCTCCCACAGTGACTTGAACCGGATTCGCCGGGAGCCGCTCCAGCGCTGCAGCGCGCCATGCGGAGTCCACACGACCGGCCGTTCCAGCATCCGCGCCGCCAGTAAGGTTGGGATAGTCGGAAACGAGTACGCCGCGTGCAGATGAACCACGTCGGCCCACCGCACCTGTTCGAGGAGCGCGCCGAGAAACTCGAGCGATACCGACTGACGCGCGACTCGCCCGCAGTAGCGAACCTCGAATCGATCGCCGTGCGCGGTTGCCGCCATCGCCGCCGAGTCCAGCTTCTTTCCCGATCCGTTCGCGTCCGTAGTCAGCACCCGCACCACCGCTCCCGCGCGCGCCAGATGCCGGGCGAACTGATACGCCGACTCGACCAGTCCGCCATAAACCCACGCTGGTGCGAAGAACGGACTTACGTGCAGGACGCGGATCGCGCCGGCCTCGTCGTTCGCGACTGCGTCTTGCATCGACGGGCTTACGTCGTACGCGCCCTTAGGTATAACGCACCTGCAATCCTTCACGCTCGGCGCGTGCGTCACTGGGGCTTGCACAGATCTTCATTGTCTCCGTGACCTTTATAGCTGAGAATTCCAATCTGAAAAATCGGCGCTTCTACTTTATCTTCCAGGTAAAGGTAGTATGGCACTCGCGGAGCGCTAGCATGATTTGTGAGAAGCAGATCGAAGCCCGTTCGATGCGGCTCGTCCCAGCTCTGTCGGGTATAAGTTTCATAGATCGCGCAGAATTCCGTGCGGGAGTTCGCCGACCGCAGTTTCGAATAGAGCGCCGCGAGTCCATTCGATACCGTTCCAACATTGACCCGTAGGAAGAGAATTTGGCAAGCCAGTAAGCCAATCAGGACAACTGTTAGCCCCCGACTCATCACAGAACCCTCACGAGGTATCCCTTCGCCAATCAGCCAGCACAATCCTATCCAGATGGCAGGGTAGATAAACCTTTCGCCCGGACTAAGCATCCCTGCGAACTCATACCCGGAAACCACAACAGCCAATGCGCAAACGACTGCGCAAGCGAGTACTCCACGGTTTCTGGTGCGGCCCTTAGCCCAAAACAGTACGCAAACGGGTACCACGAAGGTCAGAAGGATCGCCACGAGCAGATTGAGTAATGCAAACACCTTCATCCCAGGCGCGTGAATTCCAAGCCACGGAAGAAACTCTGGAAAGGGAGAGAAGGCCGCGATCAAGTGACCTGCCATTTGATGAACCGTCCAAAACTCCCAGACAGGTCCATTCAGCTTCAGAGACCAACGCTCAATTGCATACCAGATTGTCAATCCTATTGATGGCGCGAAGGAAATGGCGAAAGGGCGCAAGAGCTTGGTCCGCGACTCGGTAAAACACAATATCAGAGTAACGAGGACAGCAGTTGCATAAGGCAGAAAGTGACAAAAGAATAGCGCGATTGATACACTGCCAGCGAACCACCAATTGATCGGCTCCGACCGGTAGATTCGCCGAAATAAATATCCGCAATACAAAAAGAAGAGTGACAGACCGAGAATATAGTTTAGCTCTCCCCAGAAGAAGAAGGTGTTAAATAAGAACAACAGTGGAATCAGCAGGAGTGGATTGTCAGCGTCGCGTCTCAGCGATTTCAGCAAATAGGTCGAGGAGAGAGCTAACAGTATGATAGAAAGGCTCAAAACGACCTTTCCTGATACTTCAGGGGGAAAAGCAAAGTCCAGGAGTCCGAGCAACGCTACTGTCCCGGCGTAAGGAACTGGATAGTGTTTGAATGTGTAGGAAGCTGGAGGTTTGCCTTGAAGAAGCTCTGCCGCGACGGAACCTTCGTACATCCAATCGGGATAATCCGACATCGGCAGAAAGCGGTGAGCCCAGATCAACACCAGCGCACTGACGACACAGGCCGCAAATGTGCTTCTAAATAAGGCGTTCTGTCGATCGAAGACAGAAACCAACATCTTGTGACTCACCGGCGCACTACTAGTCTGTAAGCGTGACATCGAGCGCCGTCGCGTCAACCTCTGCGAATTGGATGAACAGGTGAATCAGCGCGACGAAGATGATGCTCAATGGGATCCCTCCGAAAACCATCGAGGCGGCGCCACCGATATCAAGCAACTTCGACGAAACGTAAACGCCGCCAACCAGAGCACCGAGCCCCATTCCGGGATGAACGTACATCTCGATCAGCAGCCGGTAGATCAACCCGAATATGAACATCCCCGCGATCACTCCGGTGAGTCCGAAATTCGCATACAATTCGACTATCTGCGGCAAATTCAGCGAAGTGTTAGTGTCCATGGCGTCGATCAAGCCGTAACGATGGCCAAACGTTTGTCCGCTCACCTCTTCTGGTTTGTCGGGCAAGATCACGCGAGGAATCGGTTTGAACAAGATCGGATAGTAAGACTCGCCCCCCAGAAAAGGCACCAGTGCTGGGGTGTCCGCGATTACTTCGCCTAACAATGGGAATTGCGCCAGGCGCATGCTTGTGAATTCAATCAGCACTTGCGGCCCCACCGCCCCGCCGATCGTGATGTGGTAAAAAATATCTCCGTACAGTCGGATTTTCTCGATCGCGCCCGCATCCGATAGTTCGCCGCCCCAGATTGCCGCGCGATACGGTACCTCCGCCGGTCGCAGGATGAACAGCACCGCAGTGCCCAGCAGCAGGGTCTTCCATGGGATCGACCGGCGCACGGAAGCGAACATCATTGCGACGGCGAGGGCGACTGTCAGACCACTCGAGATCAGGCCAGTGCCGACTCCGATGGTGATTCTGACCGGAGTCAGAAACCCCCAGACAAACGTCGATGTGATCCAATCCAGTCTTCCCGCCAACTGAAGCGCGACCAGCGTGCAGATTCCAACCGTCGATAAGTCAGACGCGTATGCGCCGATCTGAGCCAGGCTCCCGGGCAGCAACGCGAGCACGTGCGAGGAGGACATGAACAATCCACCGACTCCCAGGATCAGCGCGACCACCCTCACTACTCGCTCGTCGCGCCATCGCAGGTTGAGTCGCGGTAGTATCGGTGCAAACAACCATCTCGCCGGTCCATAGTATCCTGCAAACATGCAATAGAGACCGAGTAGTGAGTAACCGAGCGCGAGTGTGATGAAATGCTCGGCAACAGGCGGCCTGAACAGTCCGGTGGCATATTGCCTCGACAGGAAAACCGGCAGCGCGTAGTAATAGGCGAAGACCAGCGTCAGGAATGGCATGAACGGAATCGTTCGATCCGCGCCTGACATCCATAGCCAGATCGGAAGCGCGAGCGATGCCAACATCGCGGACGCGAATACTCGCTCGAGGATCGTCGGCGGAGCGGGAGCGTAGAGGTTCAGAGCGATCAACGCGATTGCAACCGCAGCGAACAGCTTCAGCGCCTTGCCGAGACTCGCGGATCCCGGCCTCGGCGCGGTGATTCGCGCATACCACTCGTCATCAGGCGGATGCTGCGCCGCGGATTCGAACCGTTCAGCCATTCGATTCGATCTCATCCTGCTTTCGCCCCAGCTTTACGAGATTGGCCCATCCCACACCTGCGATCGTCGCAAGGAATGGTATTGCCGGCACGCGATAGCGCGGATCGAATACGTCGAAATATGGCGAGGCGGCGAGCAACAGAAGAAGCCCGACGCTTAAGAGAATCCGTAGCTGGTCATCACGCGAGTAAACGAACATCGCTCGCGCGACCCCGATCCAGACAAAGCACAGCAATGTCGCCTCGAGCACCATCGAGCCGATCTTGACCAGCCGGAATGCCGGCCCACCGCCATTCACCATCTTCGCAAGCCCGACTGCCGGCGCGTGAGGCTCGAAAGCGAGACGCAGAAATCCGATAGCAGTCACTTCGGCGGTCGCGATCGGATGGCTCGCGATCACGTGAATGCTTCGTGAAAGCATCAGCTTCACGACCGCTGGCGACTTCTCAACCGCCCAAGATATCTCGTCGTGCGGTGAGAGTTCACGCGCCCTTGCAATCAGGTCTCCCCGGTCACCGAATCCCGCGCTTTCGACCGCATGCGCCGCGGCGCGCTGTGCCTCGATGAGTGGAACCCCGGTGGCCAGCGAGACGACCGCGGGGACCGTGTACGAGTAGAGGTTCATTGGTCCCTCAATCGTCAGTGCGAACACCCCGGCAACGCGATAGTTGCGCGCTGCCCATGCTCCGAGCATGACCAGCGGCAGGCAGAGGGCACCTGTAGCTCGAATCCATCGACGCGAGAGCAGAAATGGTACCGGGGCAAGGATCAGCAACGGCTCCGCAACCGGCCTCACGAGGGCTGCAGCGCCATACAAAAGTCCAGCAGCGAGCGCACGGTTACATAGCGACCCGAAGACCGCGCCCGCGAGAAGGAGTTGAAAAAGCGGCTCGGTCAGCAGCTCCTTGGTCACGGTGATCGTCGGCGGATCGAACGCCACAATCGCGGCGGCTACGATCGCGGCCGCCGCGCCATATCGTCTTTTGGTAAAGGCCGCCACAACGCCGCACACGGCCGCACCGAAAACCGCCTGAACAAAAATCGCGAGGCGATAGTGATTGAGAAAAGGCACGAGAAACAGTGGGTAGCCAGGCGTTCTCAGAACCTCCGGAGCACCGCAACCAATTGCCATAGCGGCGAAGCCGCACCCCTCCCGGATGCCGTGGGCAAGCGCAAGGTAGCCGATCGAATCTGTAGCAACCGCCCACTCCGAGCCGGATCGGAGCAGCCACGCCGCGCGTATAGCAAGCGCCGCCAATACGATTGAAGCGATTATGCAATCGGCCCGGGCGAACCGCGGTAGTATAAAATTATGTCGTTCCGAGTGCGCTGGCATACTTTACGCGCCAACCGTCGCCGGCCTCTGCGACGCTTTCACCGATCGCGCCGCCTGGATAATTTCCGCCAGCCGATCGCCGTAGGTATGCCGCCCCTGCGTGATTTTGCGATGCCCCGCGGCGGCAATCCTGACTCTATCTTCATCGCGCCCCAGATAACTGCGGACCTTGGCGACGAATTCATCGGGCGAGTTGAAAAACGCCGCTTCGTTGTCTTCGGAAAATAATTCATCGTGGGCGGTGGATCTCTCCGTGAGCATGAAGCCGCCACACGCGGGAATTTCAAAGGTGCGCATTACGTGATCGTCCCGATTCGCACGCCTCACCAGATTGACCGCAATCTTCGCCCCGCCGATGGCGAGACGGAAATCGCGTCCGGCCGCGCTCCCGCGCCAATACGGGCGCAGCTTCGTATAGCGGTCCCAGTAGCCGCCATACAGATGCAGCCGAAGCTCCGGATTCGCGCCAATCAGAGCCTCGAAGTACGGCGCGCGATGCGCGTCGCATCCGCCCACGAACATCACGTCGCACGCAAACCTGTCGCGCTCCAGGGCGGTCGCCGGTGCTTGCGGAAAATGCACCTCCGGCTTGTAGCCAAATCGCACGTACGCGACGTTCGCGCATCCCGCGCGCCTCACATCGCTCATGATGTCCTTCTTGGTGCACACGTATAGATCGTACAGCGGAATCGATTTCAGCAACTCGCGCGAGCTGTCAGCGCGGTTGAACGGATCATCGGTCGCCCAATTCACCAGCATCGCGCCGCTGACTTTCCTGGCCGCCTCGAGCGCCGCCGGATTCAACCACCTGCCCTTGCCAATCAGGATCACGTCGGGTGAGAAGGCCGCCGCCTGCTCAACTATCGCGCGATTCAGTTGGTGATAGCCGCGTAGCGGCCGCCCCGCGACGCGATCTGCTATCCGCTCCGCTATCGACCGCGAACTCTTGATGAAATCCGCCTCGTCGACAAATCGGAACTCATGCTCGCTGCGCGCGGCGCTGGCTTCCAGAGCCTCCAGAAAGTGCGCGCTCGACGGAGCGTAGGCCGTCGTTTCAGCGTAGAGAATCCGCATCGGCCCCGCTCGCTCGCATCGTAAGCGCCTGGCGATAGTAATCTACTGCGCGCTGGCCGTAGTCGTCCCATCCCCCGATTTTTCTCACGCGCGCAAGCGCCGCTTCGCCCATCCGCTCGCGCATCGCGGGATTCTCGTACAGCGTCAGGATCTTCTCCCGAATCGCGCCGGCGTCGCGGATCGGAACGATAAACCCTTCGATGCCGTCGGCGAACAGATCCTCGGCTCCCGTGTTGACCGTTGCGATCACCGGCACGCCGCACGCCATCGCCTGCGCCTGCACCAGCGCCAGCCCTTCTTCGATCGACGGCAGCACCAATACCGACGCTTGACTGTAATGCTTATGCAACTCGCCGCGCGCCACGGCTCCCAGGTAGCGAAACTTGCCTTCATACTTCGCCATGATCGGCCGCATCTCGGGTTCACTGACACCGATCACGCGTAGCTCGACGTCGTCACGTCCAAGCCCGGCCATCGCTTCGAACAGATAGGGCAGTCCTTTACGCAGCGTGACCGTTCCGACGAACAATACGCGAAATGCGCGGTCGCTTTTCGGCTCGCGATGAAACATCGCCAGGTCGACGCCGTAGGGATTGAGTCGCAGCTTCGCGCGCGGCACGCCCTGTTCGATGAATGATCGCATCGCAAAGCTGGACGGCACGCTAATCAAATCGCAGAATTCGTACTCGGCAAGCTCGCGCTCGACGATGCGCGCGTCAGTCCCGCGATACGGAATATCGAAGCGGGCATATTCCTCGCGCAGAATCTCATCTTGGAAAACGATGTGTGTCGAGCCCCGATCGCATACTGTGAGCGCTCCGTGCCTTGAGCGCGCCGCGCGATGGCTCTGCAAGCCGAAGCTGGATAGGCAATGGAACACGTCGCAGGGCTCGACCCGCGCGGCCATCCAGCGGTCGAAGGTCTCGATCGCGGGAAGGTTCAGGCGCTCGCGCAGTCCCGGCAATCCGAATCGTCCTGCGAGCGTGGCGGGTCCCATGATCCAGGGGAAGGTACTCACTTTCGCGGCGGGCAGTCCATCGACCTTGAAGCGCGGATAGGCGGTGTAGAGGCGGGTCAGATGGCCAAGCCGTTCCATCTGCCGCGCGAGATCGAACGCCCAGAAGCGGCCGGCACTGGCTACCGCGACTTTCATGGCTAGGCGCGCTTTTCGGCGACCACGGCGATACTCAAGTAAGGCGCGCCGAGCGCCTCGGTGGCGGCGCGATCCGCAAGCTGAAACGCGCGCAGCGGGAAGGTCGCCGCCCATCCGAGCGCTGGCGTTAGCTGTCCGATCCCCCGCTTAAGATTGCCAATCTTCCGCGAGACGATTCCGCTGCAATATTCTTCGGTGACTGTGGCAAGGCCCGCGTCGGCGAGCATCGCGCGCATCTCGTCATGCGTGTAGCCCCAGCGCACGTGGTCGCCGTTCTCGACCGCAGAGATGTGGTCGCCGCGCATCGGAGGACATTTGCTATATGGCGTGGTGAGATACAGCCGGCCGCCCGGCTTCAGCATCGCGGCGCGCGCGATGGCTTTGCGGTTGTTCGCTGCGTCGAAGGAGACTCCGACGGCCTCATTGCCGATCCGCGCGGCATAGAGGCTAAAGGCGCCGTTGCCGCATCCCGCGTCGAGGGTGCGCAACGGGCCGGGGCGCAGATGGCGCCGGAGCCATCGCAACCGGTCATAGACCATCGGATCGCCCTGGATAAACATGGCGCGCCATCCGAGGATGCGAATCAGCGGGTCAGTCATTGGAATCTGCGGATCATCGCTTGCGCGCGGCACCCTGGCTGGTGAAATCACGTCGCTCCAGCCCATGAACGCTGCAGAAGTCCAGCCATGCGGAGTGGCCCAGAATATCGTCGCTCCACATCACCCCGCCCGGCCTTACGTAGGGGAAAGCGGCCTCGAATTCCCACATCATGTGCTCGTACGAATGATCGCTATCATGAATGAACACGTCGATGGACCCGAGCGACTCAAGCAGCGGCGGCAGTTTCTCTCTCGCGTCGCCCAGCACGACGGTATGGCGTTCGAGCAGGGCGTCGGGAATCGCCCATCCCGAGGTCAGTCCATGAGGAGTGAAGGAGTGGCCTTCGGCAGGATTCAGCTCGCGGCCGTCTGCGGGCGGAGGAGCGAGATCGACGGTCCATAGATGGCCGGCGGCGTTGCGCTCGATCGCGCGCAGGATAAAGGCGGAAGACTTGCCGGGAGTTCCCCCGGTCTCGACAATCTTTTCAGGGCGCATGATCCGGGTCAGCGCATAGAGCGCCACGCACGAAAAGAACATGGTGTTGCCGTCCGGCGCAACCATGAAGTCAGTCGGAAGCGGGAAGTAGCGTAAGTGCTCGCGATAACGGCGGCGGACCTCGCCAGTAAACTCGCGATCGCTCTCGACCTCGCGGCACACCTGGTCAGCCTCGGCGACCGAGGCGCCGGTGAGCATCGCGAGCGATTCATTACGGATGCGGCGGAACTGGGGGTAGGAGAGAATCAATCGGGCCCGGTATCCGATCGTGCGGGGCCGACGCAGCGCGACCGAAGCGGCTTCAATCCAGTTCATTTCTCGGACGAACTCCTTTGGCAGAGCGCAGCTGCATCGTGCGCCGCGCCGACGAGGGCGCAGATTCTTTCGAGAACGGGGGCGAAGACCTGCTCGTAATTGTACTTGGTTTCGTGCGCGGCGCGCGCGGCGAGACTCATCGCGATATAGCGCTCGCAGTCGGCCAGGATAAACTCGATCGCGCGCGCGATCGCCGCGGGATCCTCGGGATCGGCATAGGTGACCCATTCGTCGTTCGCGAAAAATTCGCGGAAGCTTTTGCGATCGGGTACGACCACTGGCAATCCCCACGCCGCGTACTCGAACAGCTTGTTCGGCGACGGCCCCGAATGCTCCCAGTTCGGGTTCACCGCGCGATAGAGCACCAGGCCCACGGCGGCCTGCTCCGCGCGCCGGACACGCTCCGGATCTGGCACCCAATCGGAGATGCTCACGCGGGGCTGAAGCGAAAGCGAAGCGGCCAGCTCAGAGAGTCGATGGCGAAATTCAGCCGTGCCGAAGCCCACCACGTCGAGCTTGACCGCGTCGGGAAGGGCAGCCAGAGCCCTTAGCGCCTGGGGCTGGCCGTTTTCAGAACTCATTGAACCCAGATAGAGGACGCGTTTTGATTCCCACCGCCTTCGCGCCAGTGCCTTCCAGTCCTCGCGGGACGGATAGAATTCGCGCGCGGCGCCATTGGGGACGATCATGGGAGCGCGCGGATCGCGGGCCTTATCAAGCCAGATCGGCGCGCGGTACTTCGACGGGAAAATCGTGAACACGGCGTCGCCCGTGTGACGCAATGCATAGCGGAAAATCCAGTCCTGGAGCGACATGATCCGCGGCCAGCCGAGCGCGGGAGTATCGTGGCAATGAAACACCACTGGAATTTGAGCCCGCAACTTACTCATCGCCGCGATCGACGCCGCAAAACCAATCGGATCGTAAGCGTAAATCAGCGCGGGTCCGGTTTCGGCGATTGCGGCGCCAACCCGACGCACAAATCTTCGATACCACGACAGCTTGCGCCAGGCGCTCGCACCAAAACTCTCGTCCGCCGTCGTAAGCTCGCCGACTCTTTCGATCGCGGCCGTAGGTGGCCAATCTGCGGTGGGCCCGGCGTCGTTGCGACACACTACTTTCACCGCGAATCGTTCGCTCATGATCCGAACGGCGTTGATGGTGGGCGGATGATAATTAGGGTTGCCATAAATCACGACCAGCAGCCGCGGACGGGCGCTCGCGGCGGGAGCGATTGCCCGTGGGAGGCTAGTCCGCGGTGGCAATGGTGTGTCCATATTCGCTCCGATTCGGGCTTCGCGGACCCGCGTGAGTTATGCGGGAGACTCCTGGCGGCGCGATGAGATGATCCAGCCAACTGCCGACTGGCGCTGCGAGCGGCTGAATCCTATCCATGCGAATGCGATCGCATACGCCACCACCGCAACTGTCCCCCATCCAAACGCATAGAGCAGCGACGCGTCCAGATGCGAGTTCCATGCGATCGCGACCGCCATCAGTGCGGCCGCCGACACGGCGAAGCCCGGCGCGAGTTCGCGCGCAGCCTTTGTGATCGACAGGTCGAGCGTCCGGAGCGCGCCATACGGCAGATACCAGAACGTCATCATCAATGAAGTCGCCACCGTAGCTCCGATTACCCCGCTCAATCCGAAGTGACGCACCCCCCAAAGCGAGAGCCCAAGGTTCACCACGCCTTCCCCCAACGACAAAAGCGCCCAAGTGTAATGACGCGTCGTCGCCCATAGAATCGACGATGCCGGCATGATCATCGCGGTCATCATGAAGAACATGACCATCAGCGCGTAAGCTCGCCGTCCGGGGAACACTCCTGCCCCCGCCCACACGCGAAAGAACTGCGGACCGATTACCCACAGCGCGATTGCACCCGCGGTCGCGTAAAAGGTCGACAATCGCAGCGAAAACAGGTATCCGCGCGCCAGTGATTGGCGGCCTCCCTGCGCGTAATTGACGGTCACCGATGGATTAACCGCGTTGACCGCCACCGACAGCAAACCCACCAGCATAGTAGTCACTCTGAACGGCACTGCATATGCAGTAACCGCGGCCGCTCCCAGTGCGTAGCCAATGACGAGATTATCCACTCCAATCATTAGTGTTACTGCAACTTGGATGCCCAGGAATCCGAGGCTCGGTCGTACCATCCGCACGAACAACGCGCGAGAGAAGTTGGCCAACCGTGGTGTGACTTCGTGCGTCAGCCGGCGCGACTGCCAGTATGCCGCCATCGGCAATAGAATTTCGGCGCCGCCATTGATCGCGGCGACCGCCACCAGTTTCAGACCCGAGAACAACGCCAGCGCGAGAATCACGATCCTGACGACGTTGGTGGCCACTTGAATCGCCTGTTCCTGATCGACGCGCTCGAACCCGCGCAGCACCATCGGGAATACCTTGAATGGAAACGAAAGCAGCGCCAGTGCTACATAAATGAAGAACGGGGCAATGACCGCAGTGGTCGCGCCAATCGCCAGATGCTTCGTGACGATAGGCCCGCATACCAGCAGCGCCAGGCTCAGCGCGCCCGCGATTCCCGCATAGCCGAAGAACGCGGTCGACACCAGCGGACCGATTTCGTCCCGGCGATCGCGCGCCACGGCTTCTGCGATCCGGTTGCCCAGCGTCTGTCCGATTCCGAGGTTGGCCAGGCTCAGGTACGATGTAGCGCTCAAAATCACCAGCCATGCGCCGTAGGTCTCGCGCCCGAGAAAGCGCAGGTAGATGGGAATCATCACCAATGGCACGGCGATCGAGATTAGCCAGTTGATGTAACTCCAGACTATATTTCTTTGCAGTCGTACCCTCATCGCCAATCCTGCGCGGCACGGGATCGAGTAGTCAGATCCATTGCGGGCGAAGGCCCTGCCAGCCCGCTAAAGACTTTCGACAAACTGCTGAGGGCGCGAGCCTGCGGTACACGGTTAACATCTCCGCCGCGACTTGCTCCATCGTGCGACCCTTCGGAATGCCAAGGCGAAGCCGGGGCAACAGTTCAGGTTCTGTGAGCAATCGATTGAACGCCGTGACCCACGCCTCGATTGAAGCAGGCTCGACCAGCAACCCGTTCTTCTCGTTCTTCACAAGTTCCGCGATTCCACCCAAATTGGAACCAATGATCGGAATACCCGCAGCGAATGCCTCCAACACTACAAGAGGACCGGTTTCCAAGCATTGCGAGGGGACGGCGAGACAGTCGTATGCGCGAAGTTCGGATATCACATTTCCGTTGGGAAATGGCGGGAGCAGCCGAATGCGCTGATCGCCTGCGCCCGCCACTGTTTGCTTGAGGAATTCCGCTTCGCTGTCACTTGCTATGCCAAATATATCAAGCTTGAGTCGGCGGCTACTGATTCGCCGCATCGCCTTGAGCAGAATATCGATGCCCTTCTCGCGCGCTACCCTCCCCAGGAAGGCAATGCGGATATCCTCACCAGCCCTTCGAGGTTCAGTTGAATGATTCAACTCCGCTGAGTTGCGCAGCGCATGACGCGAGATCGTCAGCTTCGATTTGTCCACGCCATTTCGCAGGATCAAATCGTAAACCCAGTTGCAAACCGCGACTATTGCGTCAGCTTCCTCGAGCAGACCCTTTAAAGCGTCTTTGCGCAGTTGTATAAGCTCCGACGCGCGCACCGCCGTAATCAGTCTTCCTTTCAGCCCGAGCTTGCCGGCAAGGTCGCCTACGGCGACAGGCAGACCAGCTACTGCAACACTGAGCGCGCGACTAAGTCCTTTGCCGTGAAGCATGCAAGCGGCGCATGGCGCTGACTCCAGGTCACCATCACATTGGTCGCGGCCCCAGCGCAACAGAGTTCCGCGACCGCAACTGACAGCGGGCGTGTGATAGGTGAACACAACCGGGATGCCCGCGGCTTTGATAGTGCGCAATAGCCTAAGCGACACCCCAGCGGTCCAGGAATGTAGGTGCACCACGTCGGGTGCGCAAGACTCAAGCACCTTTGCAAACGACTGTGCCGCAACCGGATCGCCAAGGCCATATAGATCGGCCAGGCTCGGAATACCGGTCGCGAATCGATGCACCGTCAGTTCATTGTATCGATATGAACGCTGGTCAGGGGCAGGCGCCGCGATTTCGGCCTCAACGTCCAATCTACGCAGGCAAATGGCCAGCGATTCGACGTATATCTCGGTGCCGCCAACCGGATCAGGGTAGAAGCAGAACGGAAGGTGCAAAGTTTTCATTGAGCGCGGCGAATATGTGGCGCCGATGGCGCCGGCCTGATTAGTGCGTAATCGCGGCACTGTCCGGCGTAGAAGCGCGATGCCGAAATGGGCCCCGCCGATGTCAGATGAAGAAGTTGATAGGTCCCGTCAACTAGGAAGTCCATTTTGTTTAGCTGCGGAGCCGAACTCTCGAGGACCTCAATCAAAAGATCCGGATGATATCGCTGGATAAGAGCCTGCATACCCTTCAGGACCCTCGGTTCTTCGCCTTCAATATCAAGTTTAATCAGTACATGAGCCTCGGTCTCGAACAACTGTTCCAAACTCATCGCGTCGATTGCGACTACCTTTGAATGCGACACCCGATTCGAAAACTGTTCGGCAAAGGCCCTGCTTAAAGAACCGTTGGTTAGATGGCCATGGGGTTCAAAAAAATCCAGAATTCCACTTGTATCGGCGACTGCGCAGTTGAAGGCCTGCACATTGTCACATCGGTTGAGATGGAGATTGAGTATAAGACGTCGATATGCCTCTTGAGATGGCTCGAATGCATATATTCTGGCATGGGCAAGCGTGTTCGCAAAGAAAAGGGTGAAAATCCCTACGTTCGCGCCGATCTCGATAACCACATCGTAGCTGCGATCTCGTAGCCACGAAAATACCTCAGCTTCGTAGCTGAGTTCGCGAAGAGCAATCGCTTGAAAATCGAATTCATGCACATGGGGTACGAGGATGATTTCCGTTTTTCGCGCCAGCCTGACCCGGCAGGGCCGCAATTCCAGGTCCGAAGGCCAATCAATGGAACTGAGACTATTGAGAACATTCTGCTTCCACGGACCATCGGGTACGCATTTCAGAAAGCGACTGCAAAGGTGGATATACGTTCGGGCGACACGCCTGTTCCAGCCGAATGCCGAGTGGATGCTTCGACCAAAATGTTTTAGAACACGATGAATGTCGCTCCGGCCATTCACAAGGAATTATTTTACCGCATTGACGACTATCACTTCGATTTGGCCGTCGAATTCCTGCGCCAGCACGCTGTCGATCGCAGCCGCAATCGTAGCCTTGCGGTTGAAGACCGGAATTATCACCGAGACAGTTTTCCGCGCCGCTTCCATTTCCACTTCAGGCCGCAGCTCGCCCCTTTTTGCCGACAATCGAATCGAGCGCGGAGAGCAAGCCGTCTCGATCCACGTCGAATCCAGATCGCGCCACTTTTTCGATTGCGCGCCGGCCCATCGCGGCGCGATGCTCAGGGTTTTCGATCATCCGCTGCAGCCGATTTGCGAGCGCCGCGACGTCGCGCGCCGGAAATACGAATCCATTGACGCCGTCCTCGACCAAATCAGGCCCCGCGCCGACGCGATCGCTCACGATCACCGGCTTGCCCGCGTTCATCGCCTCATTGATCACCAGCCCCCACGCATCGCGCTCGGAGGGCAGCACGAATACGTCGCAAAGATCGTACAAGGCGGGAAGTTCGGATTGGTTCCTGAAGCCGATGAAGCGGATCGAGTCCCACTTCAGAGAGCGCGCGCGACGTTCGAGCCGGGCCCGCTCCTCGCCGTCGCCGGCGAAGACCATGTAGGCCGCGGGCTCGGCGGCTCCGTCGGACGACATGCGCGCGTAGGCCTCGAGCAGGTCGGCGGCGCGCTTGATCGATTGCATCTTCGAAGCGAACAGAATCACCGCGCGTCCGGGATGCAATCCAAGCTCGGCGCGCAGTTGTTCGCGGCGCGGCCGCGCTTGCTCGGCCGCGCCGCGAAAAAATTCGTTGTCCACCGCGTAAGGCATCGGGAAAATTCGGCCGGCTTCAACGCCATAGTGAAGATAGTATTCGCGATTGAGGCGCCCGATCGCGAGAAAGCCGTCGATTGCCCGAAACAGCGCCGGCATCGCGATGCGCTTGAGGCCCAACTTCAGCGCGTCATCGGTCTCGCCAAGCAGATTCGAGTCGCCGCGCAGCAGTACCGGGATTCCCAGCGACTTGGCCGCCGCGATTCCTGCGATACATCCGCGATGCGCGTAGCCGTGCACCCACAACGCGTCGAATCGCCCACGTCTCAGACGCGCGCGCAGCCCGAACGTCCACGGCCGCCAGAACGAAAGCCCGTTTCCCGAACCCAAGCGCGGCAGAAAATCATGGCGGTAGCCGTCGAGCAGCGGCACGTCCCATTTCACGCTCACTCCAAAGCCCGAATCGCTATAGCCATGGATCGAGAGATCGCTCAGAAAAAAAACCGTCAGATCGATACCCGGACGCGCCGCCAGATAGCGGAACAGAGGCGCCTGGTACTGGATCGGATGACTAACGAGGCATGCAACGCGGTAGCTGTCATCCATCTCAGGCCACCTGCGGTCTGGCCGCCGCGGTTTCCGAGTTTTTGGAATTCGGATGTGCGAGCACGCGCGTCGCCGCTTCAATCACTTCATCGACGCCGATCGCCTTGATGCATTTGTTGTCGTACGGACATACATCGAGAAAGCAGGTGTGACACTCGACGTCCTTCAAAAGCACTTCGTGTTGCGGGCCGTGGGGCCACCACTTACCGCGGAAATCGCGGCGCGAGAAAATCGAGACGCATGGCGTGCCGACAGCCGCGGCAAGATGTTGCACGCCGGAGTCGTTGCAAATCAGCATCGCACTGCGCGCAAGCAGTTCGCACGATTCGCGAACCGTGGTCTTGCCCGCCAGGCTCGCGGCGCCGCGACCGATCGCCGTCGCGATCTGCTCGCACATCGGCGCGTCGGAACTGCCGCCCAGCACGACTATCCGGCAGCCGCGCGCAGCCAGGCTGTTCCCAACCTCGATGAACCGGTCGGCCGGCCATCGATTCGGTTCCGCCTTCGCTCCGGGCGCGAAGGCGATCATGAGTTCAGCGGCTCTCATTCCCGCTTGATCGAGCAAATCGGTCACCGCCTGCCGATTCGAGTCGCCGAGCTCCAGCGGGAAATCGTGATCGTCACCCGTAAAACCACCTGCTCGCACAATCGCAAGCAACCGATCCACCTCGTCGGGGAAGTCGATAAACCTGGACTGCGCCCGCGCCGTAAACCTGGGTTCGTATCGCCAGCCGAAACCCCACCGCGCACCGGCCGATCGCGCCACCGTCAGATTGCGAAATAGCGTGGTCAGCGGCGCCGCGACCACCGGTAACTCGATCCATACGTCGAACTGGCGCGCGCGCAACTCGCGTATCAGCTTGAACCGTCCCCGCGCGGCCGCAACATCTTCGGCGTGATATACGACGATCTCATCGATCCAGCCCACCCCCTCGAGCAGCTCGCGCGCGCCGACCGAGCCCGCCTTGCCCGGTGACGTCACCAGCGCGAGATGCGCCGCCGGGTACGCGCGCCGAATCGCATACATCGCGGGGATCGCACAGGCGGTGTCGCCGATATTTCCGATCCGATAGATGCACACGCGCTTCGCATCGAGCGGTCGTCGCCTCGGCCACAGGCATTTTGCCGCGCCGCTCAGAATCGCGTTGGCGGATGCGCGCAGCGCCTGGGCCGCTAGGGCTTGCTGTCTATCCAGCGGCATTTTGAGCCGGATGCGTCCGCCCAGTTGTCAACCAAAGCAGCAGGAAATCCCGCGCAATCGGCGAACCGATGGTGAAGAGCGATGCGGCGTCAAGCCTTCGGGCGAAGATTGCGGACAAAGCGGGGATGCGTTGTCTCGCTATCGCCGGGGTGGCGCGACGGGTCGTCAAGCGTCGATGCGGGCTCGTCCGTCACTTGATTCAGGCCTTCGAGCTGCGCTTTGGCGCGCCGAATGAAATCCGACCCGAGAATCCATGCGCACACGATCACGAAGGTGATCGAGGCGGCCAGGACCGCGTTGTCGCGCGCTTTGGGCTCGAAATAATTGTCGGGCACGACCGGAGGTTCGACGACCTTGAACGCAAAGTCGGATTGCACCTGCGCGATTTTCTCGCGCTGAATCTGCCGCGCCATCAGCTCGTAGAGTTGAGTCTGCAAAAGCGCGTCGGAACTTTTGCGGACCTCCTCCTCCAGCGAAGCGGCCGCGCTGGCACCGGCTTGCACTTCCTCGTTGCGAAGCTTGTCGCGCAGGCTGTCGAGGTAATATCCGAGCACGCGTTGAGCTTCGGCAGGCGACGGATCCATGAAATACAGGGTCAGGTTGCCGCTCTTGAAGGCGTATTCGGTGCTGAATCGATCCGCGATCATTGTATGAATCGACCACTTCGTCACCGTCGGCGCATGCTTGCTTCGGACGCCGATGATGTTGTGCTCGAGATGATACTTATTGACCAGGTCGGTCGTGAACGCATAGCTGTTCATGATCGCCGTATAGCGCTGGGCGAGCGTGACCGTGTCGGCGCCGCCGCCGCCGCCGAGCAGCGACACGATTCCTTCTCCCAATCCACCAGCCATGTCACCGGCGCTTCCTGTCCCCATCGAAATGCCCTCTTCGGGCGGCACCGGAGTTACGATGGCCTGCGCGCGATACCACTTCACGGTCAGAAATTTCGTGTACAACCCGTAGCCGAGGCCGATTCCTATTGTGAGGGCTGCAATCAGGATCCATCGCGCACGCAGCAGCCCGCCGTAATGCAGAAGCTGCAGCATTGTATATTGCGCATCAGTGAGATGAACGGGCGCGCCGGCGCTGGCAGCGGAAGCGGTTCCGCCCGCGGACGAAGTCGAATGCCCGTTGCTGCCTGAAGGATCCATAAAACTTGCCGGAGGCCGGCGGTTCCTGTTTAGCGCCAGACCAGGCCGCCCCAAGAGGGCGTGAACGCGAAACTGAGCTGGAGAAGAGCGCGGAAAGAGTTGGCGTTGGCGTAGTTGATATCGCTCACGTATTCGATTCCCGCCCGCGCCTTCATCTCACCGAGCGAATTTGCGAGCGGGCTGATTTCGAGCGGCAGGTGCAGGAAGTCAAGAGCGACGCCATAACCGGTCTCCGTGTTGCGCAGGTTGAGAACCGGCGTCTGGGCGGCCTGACGACGAGTATAGAAAGTGTCCACGCCGATGCGCGACTGCAAATTGAGCCATCGATCGATCTCGAAATCGACCTGCCATGCGCCCGGCCCGAGCGAACTGCCCATCAGGGCGTTCTCGTAAGACCAGTACAGCGAGTCACCGTGGACCGAATACTCTTTGTCGGTTAGTGCGTATTCGAACCGCGCGGTGGTGCGCCCGTCGAGCGTGACCTGTGGAACATAGATTCCAGCAGTGTACGACGGTCCCTTGAACGGGAGCTTGAAGGCGATGCTCTTGCCGAACGGCAGGAAAAAGTCTTCGGCCAGCACCTCGCCATAAATTTGCGTATTGCGCAGCCGCGGGACGTACGCCTTGGCGAACATACCGAAGCGCGTGTTGGTATTGTAAACCGCTGAATTCCCCGTCGAAAGACCGGTCAGGTTTCCGAGGAATTCCAGCGCACTGTAGTTGTCGTTGCCGCTGCCGCCGAACATGATCGTGTGGTCGATGCCCCATTCCAGGAACGGCAGCGTCCTGAAGGTAATCACCTGGCCGGAAAGCCACGGGCGCGAGAAGGTTCGTCCCGCGTTGAGCTGACCCAGGAACGCCTGATACCGATACAGCCCCAGATAACGCAGAATGCCGGGCAGATGGCCCGGATGAATATTCTGGATGCGCAAGGCCGGGAACGGCGACGCGTTATTGGACTGCGAAAGTTGGTTGTAGTGCGAGACCCCCCATGACATCTCCTCCTGCCCGAAGGAGATAGCCGTGTTGCCCAGACTCACGACGACCGCGCCGGTCAACAGTTGCGCGCGACTTGCCTGGCTCGGACTGTCGCTCAGCGGACCCGCGAGCGCGCCTTCGCCGTAACCGGTGATGAAGCCGCCAATCCCGGTCCATCCCGACCACCGGAGTACTTCATTGCTCCCCTGGTCGGTCGAGAGGTTGTCGTTATTCGGCAGAAGCGGGGTTCCTTCCTGGAAGTCGAGTCCACTGGGTCCCGTGTCGAGGGAGCGCCGCTTGCCCTCCGACAAAACGTACTGGCCCTCGACGCGCTCGACAGGATGGAACATCGTGGGCAGGTTGTCTTCCTTGTCCTGCTCGATCCATTGCACTTCGTCGGGCAACTGGAGCCGCAGCGCGTTGATGCAGCTGCGTGCGAGTTCGTTCTGATCCTGCATTTCGGACAGCTTGGACTCGGCCTCGACCGCGATACGCGCCGCCTCGACGCGGGTGATCGGCTGGATTTCCGAAATATAGCTGTCCGCGAGTCCCAGGTCGTTCAGCGTATCGAGCTCGTCATAGATCGAGCTGTCGAGCGGAACGTAGGCCGCGTATGTCGAAGCGAATGCCGGGCGCGCGAGCCACGCGATCGCGAGCGCCGCCAGGATCAGCGCGAACTTTGTTTGGCGCGCGCAGCGCGCGGTGCTAACGAGGGCCATTAGGTTCACCGATGCGGCTGGCGGTCTGTTGCCGGTCGAGCTCGAGTTGTCGAAGGCGCTGGATCTCGGTCAGCCGGTCGATCAAATCTGCCGGCGGATTTTTCTGGCGCATCAAGACCGGCTGCGCATGGCCGATTCCCGGCTTGCGACGAATGTGCCCTGCCGCCGGATCGATTGCTTCTGCCGTGCCTGCGCCCAGGCGTGCAGCGAGCGGGCTTCGGCTGTCGCCGAACAGATATGCGACCAGCACCTTGCGCACATAGTGCTGGGTCTCGGGATAGGGCGGGATTCCGCCGTACTTATCCACTGCGCCCTCGCCCGCGTTGTAGGCCGCGAGCATCTCGGGCAGACTCAAACCCGCGCCATCGCCGCGAGCGCTCCGGTACTGGCGCAGATAACTGATAAACCGCACGGCGCCGAGCGTATTGCTGACAGGATCGAACGGGTCAAGCACGCCAAAGCGATTCGCCGTCGCGGGCATCAACTGCATCAGGCCTTGGGCGCCTTTGGGCGAGACCGCATCTGAATTACCACCCGACTCGACGGTCGCAATCGCGGCCAGCAGATCGGGATCGAGGCTGTAGAGCTCGGCCGCCGCTTGGAACAAACGATCATTGTCCGCGCGCGAGCGCCCGGCCGCCGGCCCCGCCTGCGCCTGTCCCGCAGTCGCGCCGATTAACCCGAACAACAGCGCGGCCGCGATGATTGTTTTTCCAACCTCCACCGGTGTTCTCTGGCAGACCCTACAGACTCGCGGCCAATATTCCAATCACGGCCAGCGATGACACGCTATTTGCTATGATCTGAGTAACCGTCGCCGTCTCCGCTATCTTATTTTCGTAGATCAGTTTCTCGGGAACGTACACCGTATCGCCGGCATCGAGCCGCGCCGACATCAGCCCGCCCGATATCACCGGCAACAGCGGGAACATCGTGGATTGCTTGCTCGCTTTGATTCCATCGTCAGTCATCACCGAGCCGTCGGCCCGGATAACCATGATGTGGTCGGGGTCGGCGCCTTCATTCGGACCGCCGGCCTGATTGAGATAGTCGCGCGTGGTCAGCCCGGGCCGATATACGATCGCGTTGGGAGCGTACACCTGGCCGAGCACATTCACCGCGGCCGGACGGCGCGGAATCGTCAGCTGGTCCTGATCGATCAACACCACGTTATCCGGCGAATTGGCGAGTTCGTTGAGCGGATGCATACGGACAACGAGGCGGCCCTGGGCTTGCTGGCTTTCGGTTTCCGTCAGCACCTGCTCGAGCGCGTTGAGCGTGGTCGGACTGGTGGCCGGATTCTGCGCTGCTGCCGGGCCGCCAGTCATCTGGCTCATCTGGCTTACCGTGCCCGGATTCATCTGAATCCGTACGATCGACTGCTGCAATCGTTGGCGCGCCTCGTCAAGGCGCTTTTGCTGAAGCTCTTTTATCGACTGTCGAATCAGCACCGTGGCGGGCAGATAGGCGTCCGGCAGCAGTCCGCCCGAGCGCTCGAGCACCGACGCGATTCTTTCGCCATCATGAATCGTGTACGGCC
>Ga0181536_10001401_pt1 | contig 28394 bp, 20 predicted proteins | sample PEATcosm2014_Bin_41_FD_121105 | JGI IMG/M metagenome (GOLD analysis project Ga0181536, IMG submission 121105) | Peatland microbial communities from MTU Mesocosm Facility, Houghton, MI, USA - PEATcosm2014_Bin17_60_metaG | ecosystem: Environmental > Terrestrial > Soil > Wetlands > Peat | place...
ACTGGGGGGCCCCCAGACCCCCTCGGAGGGCGTGCCGCCCCCCGCATCCCCCCTGCTAAAACCCCATCATTGGTGCGCCGGCAAACCGACCGGCGCGGTGCAATCTCTCAACGGCGCTGACACTCGGGCTTCGATTTCCGTGAGAATTGTCTCATCAAGGCCCCGTTTTGCGCACCATGCGTGCCAAACCGCGCCCAGCCTTGGCTCGAGGTCGACGAAGGCAAATCGGCGACGTAGCGCGAGGTCGACGATGGCGAGCGACCGATCTGCCACGTTCATCGTACCGATAACGAACAGGTTCTTGGGCACATGGACAACCTCGTCGGGCGTCTTACGGTAGGCCAGTTCTATACCCTCGGAACGGAGCCGTTTGCTGTCCTCAAGCAGAGTGAGCATCTCGCCGAAGATCTGAGCGGGATTGCCGCGGTTGACCTCTTCTATCACGAGCACAAATGGGCGATCCGGTTCACTCGCCGCCGCCTCGATCGCCTGCATCAGGATGCCATCCACGAGAGAGAGGCGACCATCGCCCGCCGGCCGCCATCCGCGAACGAAGTCCTCATAGGCGAGTGATGGGTGAAACTGGACGACACGTAGGCGGGATCGGGTTGTCTCCCTGTCCTTTGATCCCACGAGCGCAAACCCGAGGCGCTTTGCGAGCCAAGTCTTGCCTGTGCCGGGAGGACCTTGGAGCACCAGGTTCTTCTTCGAACGCCAACGGGCAAGGATCTCCTTCAGCTCCTGGACCGTAAGAAAACTCCCATCAGCGACGATGTCATCGACGGTGTAAGGCGGCTCCTCCTCGACGTCCGGAGCCGTGTCCTCCTCGGCCTCAGCGTCCCGGTCCTTTGCCGAAGGCTCAAACGCTCCCGTCGCCGGTTTGGCCCCGTACTTCTCGGTCCAGTACGGCCGCGCTAAGAACCATGAGTAGTCCTGAGCCACACCACGAAAGGTGAAGTCGACCAAGCGCTTGGCGGCTTCGTCCCCATGTCGGCTTGTACGACCGTCGTCCGGTAGGTGTAGAAGTACCAATCGCGCGGTTCGAAGGTGGGGTCCCAGCCAACCTTTACCGTTCTTCCATCATTGAGGTTTTCAAGGATCGTACCGGTCGCCTTTATCCGCATGACGGACGCAGGCCTCCCGCCGACGTCGAACGGCAGGCCGCGCTTTTGCACAAAGCTTGCCTTGACCGCAATTCGGTCGCCCGGCTTCATTCGGCGGACGAGGTGAGAAAACTGATCCTCATAACCGTTCTGCCAGATCCCCGCGTCTAGAAACCGAGGCATCTGATCGCCGGCGTCCCAGGCTGCTCCCGCGAACCAGTAGGACGCGTCATCGTCATCGTCGGCGCCCGGGGCAGGGACGTCGTCTTCGTCCTTAGAGGCATCCGGGCGGTTTGCATCGCGTACGCGGACGTAGAGCGCCCAGGTCTCTTCCGCCGTGAGGCGCGTGGCGCGGCCCTCTGGCGTTAAGCCCCAAGAACCGCGCTTCGGTTTGCTGACGAGGCCAGCCTTAGCCAGATAGAAGCGCGCCCAGTGGACATCGTTTTCAAAGATTGTTTGCTTTCCGTTTACAATAAGGCGCGTTAGATCCTCTGCGGGCACGTCGATCTTGGTCCTGAGCCAGGCGCGAGCCTCTGCTGGACGCATGGGAGTTGGGTCGGTTGAGCGAAGCGCGTCGAGAAGCAGCGGAAAGTACTTCGTAAATCGGTTACTTTTCGGCTCAGCCATTTCAATCTGCTCTTTTCTTCAAAAAGCGTTGGACACGGACTCTCCAACCCTAATACCCCTTCCCATCCCGAACACGGCAGTTAAGCCTCTCAGCCCCGATTGTACTGCACGCGCAAGTGTGTGGGAGAGTAGGAAGTTGCCCGGTCTAACACGAAAGCCTCCGAGAAATCGGAGGCTTTTTTGTTGTTGGGTCTTTCCCCGCGAATCCATCACTCCGAAATCTGATACTGCTCGAGCTTGCCGTCCATCGCCGCCCGCACCACCAGGTTCAGCGTCTTCCCCTCGAACACGATCCGGTAGCTCCGTTCGGTGAATCCGCCGCGCAACCCGGAGCGCACCAACTCGAAGCTTTTGGGCGTGCCCAGCGGTTTCAGGCTGGCGGAATAATCGCCGATCACCTCCGCGGTGAAGTACGAATTGCCGTTGGCGGTGAATAGCGCCTGGTCCAATCGGCCTTCCTGCAGGCCGGCGAAAATCGCCTTCGCCTGTTTCAGCAGCTTCCCGGCGTCCGGGTCCTGCGCCGGCGCGAGCAACAGCGCTTCCAGAGCGCGCGTGATCCGGCCCGGCGCGGTCGACCCGTCCTTGTTCGAAAGCACCACAACAGCCAGCTTCAAATCGGGCCAGATGGTGTTCTGGCTGGTGAAGCCCGATACCGCGCCGCCATGGCTGAGCCGCGGGTGTCCGTTCGAGTCCGTGACCCCGATCCCCAACGCGTACGAGGTGGGAGCCCCGTTCTTCAGGCGCACCGGCGTGATCATCTCCTCGAACGATCGGGGGCTCAGCACGCTTCCGTCGATCAGTCCGGCGTCCCACAGCGCCAGATCGCGCGCGGTCATGGCCAACTCGCCCGCGGCGAACAGCCACCCGGAAGCCTCCGAGGCCACCGGATGCAGCGGGCCGATCGCATAGCGGATGTAGCCGGCGGCATCGGCGCTGGTGAGCGGCTGATGATCCAGGTCGCAGACGGACGCCATGCCGAGCCGCGAAAAAATCCGGGTCCGCAGGAACTCGAACGCCCCAACGCCGGTGGCCTTCTCCAGCACGCGGCCGGCCGCCACGAACCCGGTATTGCTATACTGCCACGCGGTTCCCGGCTCGAAATCGAGCGGCTTCCTCGCCCACCGGTCCAGGATGCCTTCGGCTGTCACCGGCACTCGCATGAACGGAGGCACGTAGTCTTGCGGATAGTAGTCCTGATAACCCGCCGTGTGCGAGAGCAGTTGGCGAATGGTGATGTCGTTGGCGCGCGTCAGGTCAGGCAGGTATTTGCCCACGCGGTCGTCGAGCGACAGTTTGCCGCTCTCCGCCGCCAGCAGAATCGCGGCGGCCATGAATTGCTTGCTCACCGAGCCGATGGAGAAGCGCATCGCGCCCGTGGCCGGAGTCTTCGGATCCAGCCGCGCGTCTCCATAGGCCCTCGCCAGCGCCACCTTGCCGTCCTTGACGATGGCGATGGAAACCGCGGGCGTACCCGATTCCGCCAGCGCCTTGGCCACCAGCTTATCTACCGCCGCGGCGGTCTCGTCGGAAAGCTGCGCCTGCATGCAGGCCAGGCTGACCGCGAAGCAAACGAAAATACGAATCAACAATGGAACCTCCTTACATCGCCTTCGCCCGGGCGGCCAGCCATCCCTCCAGATCCTTGAGGGCACTGTACCACCGCGCGTACGAAGCCAGATAGACAAGGTCGAAACGGCTATTCATCTTTGTCACCCACGCCGCGCGGGCCGCCTGATCCTCTTCCGGCTTGCTCATCTGCATCGTCATCCTCGGCGGGGCGGCTGGCTTCTCGAAGGCATTGCCCGCGAAGAGCACGCGGTCGGCAACGTTGAGTAAGCTCAGGTTCGCCGCGCCGTCGGACTGGAACGAGGCGGCTTCCAGAGTGAGTGGTTGCCCGGCACGATTGAGGCCGAGATCGATGCTTGCCCCGTCGCGAAGCACGGTGGCGGGCACGCCATTGAGGACGTTCGCGGCCGCTACGTAGATGTGGCGCGGCCGGAGTTGTGGAAGGCCGCCAGACTGGCGCGGGTCCCGATCGAGAATGGCTACATCGAGCGGCACGTCGCCGGCGAGAGAACGGAGGAACGCGGCGAGTCCCGGCCCACCGCCGCCGGTACCGATCAATAGCGCGGATGTCGAGCCGTGGAGCAGGAAAAGAGCCTCGCCGGCGCTGTCTCGGATGAGATAGAAATCGGACTGGATATTGGAAATGGCATCGATGCGGGGGTCGAAGGATGCCACGCCTGTGTCGCGTTTGAAACTGCCGGGGATGCGAACGGCGTGATAGGGATCGCCGGCTTCCCCTGGCCGGTAGAGAGTGGACAGCGAGTAGACCATTTGCGCGGAGTCGTTCTTGGCCCAATACGCTTCCACGCCGGCGAAGAACGGCTCTCCCAGGATGTTCCCGGCGAGTACGCCGTCTGCGAGGGCGGCCATGTCCGTGATGTACTGGCGGTCGAGCGGCCGGCCGTTGAGCGGTGCACGGCCTCGGGCCCATGCCCCGGTTTGGTAGAAGTGGGCGGGAAGCACCGCCAGGTCGGGATAGGGCCGCGTCACCTCCTCGACATGGTGAACGCTCTGATCGTATCGCGAGAGCGGTCCCATTTGAATATAGGGCCACGCGGAACCGATCGCATCGCCGGTGACGAAGAGCCGATTCTCCGCGTCAAGATAGGCGGTCGATCCGGCCGAGTGGGGCGGAATTGCGACCGCGCCGATCAGCCGGTTGCCCAGGTCGATCTGGCTCACCGCCATCCCATCGCCGTGGTTCGTCGGGCCGCCGCCTTCCCGGATGGGAACGTAGTTCGGGGGGGCCTGTGCCGGCCAGTCCAGGTCGGGGTAGTAAATGGTGCGGTCCGACATGCGCCCGTTTTCGCCGATATGGTCCGGAGGATTGTGGGTATTGGCCACCACGAAGTCAAGGGGGTGGGCCCGCGGCTGGCCGTCGTTCTCGTGACCCAGCAAATAGCGCACCACGGTCTTCAGGTCGTTCACACCCTCAGTCGCTTTGGCGGGATTGGCGGTATCGATAAGCAGAGCGCGGCTGGAGCCCTCCAGCAGGTACATGGTTGAACCCTGCGAGGTGTCCGGATCCGGTATGGAAACGTAGGGCCCAGCGGTCCACGGAAGGTAGTGCTCGATGCGCCAGGTACGTTGCCCCATGGCGTTGGTGAGCATCAGGTACGCGGTGTACTGCCCCCACGGATTCTCCTTCGCGAAGCCGGCTCCCTTGGCCCAGCCGTACGAGTTCTTAGCTTCCGGAACAAAGCCCTTCGCCACGCGGTAGTATTCAATGCGCGACTGTTGGTCGGCGGCAAAGAGCGCCAGGGAAAACAGCGCCAGTGCCGCGGCTATCCGACTTCCGAGTCGCGGAAGTAAATGACGGGAATACTGCATTGGATTTCGACTCCTTTTGTCGACGCGCCTTTTTGAAACCCCTTGCGAGCTGCGCGCCGATCGTGCTGGGTTCGAACCTTGCACCACGGTGCGGGCTTGGCATCCTGAACCAGTGATGCCGGTGTGGTGTGCGCTGGCGCGCCCACCGCACTGCGGATGTCCGCGTTGGCCATGGCAGAGCGCCTCCGCTACGGGAACATGCTACCATGTTTTCCCGTCTTTAACCGGGCACGCACGGTGCTGCAAGTCGATGATTCGTGTCACCCTGACACTGCAAAACATCCCCAAGAACAAATGCAATCCTATTTCGCGATCACCATCGCCGCTTCCGCCGCTCTGTCCGAATACACCGCGATCCGCGTCCCTTTCGGCAGCCGCACCGGATGCAGGAAGTAGTAAGTGCGCGCCCACTCCGGGCGCCAGCCGCGGATCCAGATGAGCCGCTCGACCGCGCCGTCCGGCTTATACGCCGTCACTTCGAGCGACTCGCCCGCCGCCAGCCGCACCGGACGCAGGCCGGACAATTCGGCGGGAGCGGCCAGCGTCAGCGCCGCGCCGGTCGCGACCTTCAGTTCGCGGCCGCCCCGCTGTACTCCACTCTCCGCGCTGAAATGCGGCGGCGGCGGCAAATAAACTTCGTCGCCCTTGGGCGCGCCGCCCTCCACCCAGTTCACGATCGTGTCAATCTCAATCTGCGACAAACTGGGATCGCCGCGGAACTCACCCACACCCTTGACCGCGCCCCAGGGCGGCATGCGCCGCGCCGATACCTCGTCGCGAATCGCCTTGGCCCATGGCCGCGCGTCTTCATAGGTGGCGAACGACATGGCGCTGCCGGCTTCGCGATGGCAGATCAAGCAATGCTTGTTTATGAGCCGCGAGATTTCCTGCGTCCACAGCAGCTTGGTGGTGATGACGTCGTGGGCTCGGGCTGCGGGGCAGAGAAAGAGCAGGGCTAAAGCCCTGCGCCGGCTAAAGCCCGCCCTCCAATTCATTTGACTTCCCCGCGCACCAGGTCCGCGTAGGTTTCGCGTGTGCGGATGGTTCGGAACGTGTCGCCTTCGACAAGGATCTCCGGCGGCCGCGGCCGCGAGTTGTAGTTCGACGACAGCACGAACCCGTACGCCCCCGCCGTCTCGACCGCCAGATAATCGCCCGGTGCGGCGTTGGCCAGCTTCCGGCCGCGCGCCAGAAAATCGCCGGTTTCGCACACCGGCCCCACCACGTCCGCGACGATCTCCGGCCGGCCGGTCTTGCGCAGCGGAATAATCTCGTGGTGCGAGCGGTAGAGCGAGGGCCGGATCAGGTCGTTCATGGCCGCGTCCACCACCACGAACTCCTTCTCCGCGGACTTCTTGCGATACAGCACGCGCGTCAGCAGCACGCCCGCGCGCCCCACGATGGAGCGGCCCGGCTCGATCGTCGCGCGCAATCCGCGCCCCTCGAGCCTCGCCCGCACCTGCGCGATGAACCCGCGAATCTCGGGCGCTTGCTCGTGTGCCTGGTAGGCCACGCCCAATCCGCCGCCCAGGTCGATTTGGCCGATCGCGAAACCCTTGCCGCGCAGCCGTTCAACCAGCGCCAGCACGCGATCGATGGCTTCCAGAATCGGGTTGGTATCCATCAACTGCGACCCGATGTGGCAGCTCACCCCTTCGGCCGTCAGGCTCGGCAAATCGCGCGCGCGCTCGTAGACGGATTCGGCGTCCGCAATGTCGATGCCGAACTTGTGCTCGCGCAGCCCGGTCGAAATATATGGATGCGTCGAAGCGTCCACGTCGGGATTCACGCGGATCGCGAAGCCGGCCTTCGCGCCGCGCCGCGCGGCCAGCGCATCGATCAGCGCCAGCTCCGGCTCGGACTCGCAATTGAACATGTGGATGCCGCTCTCGAGCGCGTAATCCACTTCGGCGGCCGTCTTGCCCACGCCGGAGAACACTACCTTCGCCGGGTCGCCGGCCGCCTGCATCACGCGATACAGTTCGCCGCCCGAAACGATATCGAACCCCGCGCCGGCCTTGGCCAGCAGCGCCAGAATGCCCAGCGACGAGTTAGCCTTCACCGCGTAGCAGACGGTGTGCGGCAGATCGCCCAGGGCCTCGTCGTAGGCGCGGTAGTTTTCCAGAATGGCCGCGCTCGAATACACGTAGGCGGGAGTGCCGGCCTGGCGCGCGATGTCGGCCAAGGCGACGCTTTCGCAGTAGAGGTCGTGATTTGAGTAGTGGAACATGGGCAGTTAAGACAGCTTTTTATCGGCGTTCATCGGCGTTCATCGGCGGCCAATATATGTGTTGCGGCGCGACCGGAGACCTCTTAAAGGCCTTAATGGCCGCCGATGAACGCCGATGAACGCCGATAAGAAAAGGCATTAAGAGTGGGGTTGAAGGCTCGGCGCTCATTTCACCTTCAGCACCAGCACGGTCTGGTCGTCGAACGGCGTGGTGTTGAACCGGTCGAGATCCGCCAGAATCTCCGCCACGATGGCTTCCGCCGGCTGGTCGCACGTGCGCAGCACTACCTGCGATAGACGATGGCGCCCGTAGTCTTGCCCGTCGGGGCTGAGATGATCCGTCACGCCATCGGAGTAAAGCACCATCGTGTCGCCCCGATGCGCCTGGAACACCACCTCCTCGTATTCGCGTTCGTCCAGGAGGCCGAGCGGCACGCCTTCCACGCGTGGCTTCAGAATTTCGCGGTTACGGCATACTAGCGGCGGATTGCTGCCTGCGTTGGCCATCACGAACTGGCGGATGTGCGGGCTCCACAGCATCACCAGCAGCGTCACGTAGCGCGCTTCCACCTTGCGCTCCACCAGGACGTCGTTCAGCGCGCGCATGAGTTGGCGCGGCTCGGTGCCCCGCGGCGCCAGCGATCGCAACAAGCCGCTGACCAGGGCGCCGTACAGCGCCGCCGCCGCGCCCTTGCCGCTCACGTCGCCGAAAGCCAGCACTGCGCGGCCATCGGACGACTCGAAGAAATCGTAGATGTCTCCGCTGATACCGCGCGCGGGCCGCAGTCCGGCGGCCACCTCGAGCCCCTCGAAGCCCGGATCTCCAGTGGGCAGCATCACGGTCTGCAGTTCGCGTGCGGCCTGCAGGTCTTCCTCCATGCGCCGCTCACGGATGGCCACCTCTTCGTACAGCCGCGCGTTCTCTACCGAGCTCGCGATCTGCGGCGCCAGCAGCATGAGCATGCGCAAGTGATCGTCGGTGAAGAAGCCCACACGCTCGCTCTCCAGGTCCATCACGCCCGAGACCCGGTCCAGCGTCATCAGCGGGATGGCCACCTCCGAGCGGATGCCCGGATGCGAGGCGATGTAGCGCGGGTCCTGGTTGGTATCCTGCACGCGCACGGGCGCGCGCTGTTCCACGGCCGCGCCGGTGATGCCCTTTCCCAGCGGGACGTTGTCCAGGTCCACGCGCTGGTCGTAGCGGATGCTGAAACGGTGCCGCAATAGTTTGCGCTCGGCATCCACCAGCAGGATGTTGAATGCGTCGTAGTCGATCAGTCCGCGTACGGTGCTCGCGATTTTGCTCAGCAGTTCGTCCACGTCCAGGATCGACGAAAATTCCTGCGAGATGGCGGTCAGCGCCTTCAGCGTGCGGTTCTGCCGCTCCACGCGCCAGTAGAGCCGCGCGTTGTCGATGGAGACCGCCACCCGCCCCGCGATCAGCCGCAGCAGGGCGCGGTCCTGTTCCGTGTACGCGTTGGGCCGCGTGGATTGCATGTCGATCACGCCCACCAGCTTGCGCCGCGCGATCATGGGCACGGCCAGTTCCGTGCGCACCGCTTCCACGGCGTTCAGATACCGCGGGTCGCTGCGCACGTCCGCCACCAGGACCGGTTCGCGGGTGAGCGCGGCCGTACCCGTAATGCCCTGTCCCAGCGGGATCGACCAGTTCTGCACCACCTCCTCCCGATGGCCCAGCGCATAGCGGATGCGCAGCTCGCGGCGCTTCTCGCTATACAGAAGGATGGCCAGCAGCTCACCGGGGATCACGCGCTTGACCACCTCGGAAACGTTGGCCAGCAGCTCGTCGAGATCCAGCGTTTGGGAGGTGACCGTCGACACCTCCAGCAGGAAATCCAGCAGTTCGGATCGTTCGCGGAACCGTACGGCTTTGCGCGCGGTCAGCATGATGTGGGCCACCGTCGACAAGTGTGGGGCGGGCAATTCTGCCCGCAACCGCCTTTCAGGCGGCGCGAGCCGGCTGAAAGCCGGCTGCGGCCAGGATTGGCCGCCCCACAATTAGTGCAGCAAGGCAAGCTACGAATCATTTCCCCGCCGCCTCCACAATCTTCACGCTGGCGCTGGCCCCGACGCGATTGGCCCCCGCCGCCACCATGGCGCGGAAATCGTCCAGCGTGCGAATACCGCCCGCGGCCTTTACTCCCATGCGCGGCCCCACGGCGTGCCGCATCAGCACGATGTCCTGCACGGTCGCGCCCGCCGGTCCGAAGCCGGTCGAAGTCTTCACGAAATCGGCGCCGGCCGCTTGCGCCAGGCCGCATGCCGTGATCTTCTGCGCGTCGTCCAGCAGCGCCGTCTCCAGGATGACTTTTACAATAGCGTTCGCATCGTGGCACACCCGCACCACCGCCTGGATGTCCAATTTCACCGCGTCGAAGTCGCCCGACCGCAAAGCGCCCACGTTGATTACCATGTCGATCTCGCGCGCGCCCGCGCGCAGCGCCGCCGCAGCTTCGGCCACCTTGGCCTCCGTGGAAGTCGCGCCCAGCGGAAATCCGGCCACCGTACAAACCTTCACCGCGGTTCCAGCCAGTTCGCTGGCGGCCAGAGGCACCCAATACGGATTGATGCATACCGTGGCGAAGCCGTACTGCCGCGCCTCGCCGCACAACTTGACGATATCCGCGCGTGTCGCCTCGGGACGCAGGAGAGTGTGATCGATCTGCGATGCGACACCGCTTGCTGACGCGCGCGGCTCAGTACGCGTTGCCGGCGCTGGCGTTACTGAGCCGGGCCCAGAGGGCACCCCGTCAGAGAGCGGTTGCGGTACCCTGCTGTACCGCTCCTCAATCCGCGTAATCTTTTCCACGCGCGCCGTATGTCTGCCGCCTGCGAACGGAGTCTCCAGCCACGTGCGCAGAACGTCTTCCGCCTGGCTGGCCGTCAACAGCCGCGCTCCCAGCGTCAGCACATTGGAATCGTTGTGCTCGCGGCTGTTGCGGGCCGATGCGCGATCGTAACAAAGCGCCGCGCGAATCCCCGAAACTTTATTGGCGGCGATCGACGAGCCAATGCCCGCGCCGTCGATGATCACCCCGCGCCGCGCTTCGCCCCGGGCCACCAGTTCGGCCACCTTCTGCGCGATATCCGGATAGTCGGCCGGCTTCTCGTCGAATACGCCGATGTCGCGCACTTCCAGCCCCAGACCCGCCAGCAAAGGCTTCAAGGTTTCCTTCAGTCGAAAGCCGCCATGGTCCGCGCCCAGCGCCACGATCTTGTCGGGCGGCGCTGCGGGCGCAGCCTGCCCGTCGCGCAATTCGATAATGCGAATCGCGCGCGCTTCCGCCAATTCGCGGGCCGCAGGCGTGAATATCGTCCCCGCCGGCACCCGCAACTCGCCGGACCGCGGCACATCTTCTGAAGTCACCCAGCGCATAAATCCAAAACCGTCGTAGAATTCGTAAAGACCTATTGTAATGAAACCTTGCGCCTGGCCGCTCCTTTTCGCGCTCGCCGTCACGCTGTCGGCCCACCCCATGGGCAATTCCAGCGTGAGCCACTATGTCCGCATCGAGCTGAGCGGCAGCGGCGCGGAGATTCGCTACGTGCTCGATCTGGCCGAGATCCCCAGTTTTCAACTGTTGCAGCAATGGGGCCTGAACGCGGAGAGCCCACGCCCTCTGCTGGAAGCGCAGGCCGAGGCGCAAGCGCGGCAATGGGTGCGCAACTTGGGGCTAACCTGCGATGGGCGCGCCGTTTCGCCGCGCTTCGAAAGCGCCACGCTGGCCATCGCGCCGGGCGCGGGCGGCGCTCCCGCGATGCGCATCAGATCCATCCTGAAGCTGGCCGTGGCGGCGGGATCGCTGTCGTATGAAGATCGCAATTATTCCGACCGCGCGGGATGGAAGGAGGTCGTCATCGCCGCGGGACCGGGCGCATCCATAGAGAGGGCCAGCCAGGACGGCACCGACCGCAGCCAGGCGCTGACCGCCTATCCGGCCGATCCGACGGTGGCGCCGCCGCAAGATCTGAAAGCCTCAGTCGAGTGGATCGCGGCCAAGCCACTGCTGGCGAAAGACGCGATGAAAGCGCCGCCGAAGATCGTGCGAGTGCCCAACGCTGCCCCCGCCGCCTCCCCGGTTCCGCCGCAGCCTTCCGCGCCGGGCACCGTCGTGCGTGGCGATTTCCTGTCGCGGCTGCTCGATCGCGGCGATATCGGCCTCGGGCTGATCCTGCTGGGAATGGCTGTCGCGTTCGGCCTGGGCGCCATGCACGCGCTTTCTCCCGGCCATGGCAAAACCATTGTGGCGGCCTACCTGGTGGGCTCGCGCGGCACCTTCAAGCACGCCATTTTTCTGGGCGGCATGGTGACCTTTACTCACACCATCAGCGTATTCTTCCTGGGGCTGACCACCCTGTTCCTTTCGCAATACGTTCTGCCGGAAAAGATATTCCCGGTGCTGGGTGCGATCTCCGGCCTCTCCATCGTCTGGATCGGCGGCATGATGCTCTACAAGCGTGGGATAGGCCTCCTGGCCTGTCCGCCTGCCACGCGTCATAATACCCACGACCACGACCACGGTCCGCACACCCACACCCACGTGCCCGCGGGCGACATCACGCTGGGCAGCATGATAGCCCTGGGCGCGAGCGGCGGGCTGGTTCCCTGTCCCTCCGCGCTGGTGTTGCTGCTCAGCTCGATCGCGCTCGGCCGCGTGGGTTTGGGCTTGCTGCTGCTGGTCGCCTTCAGCTCCGGGCTGGCTATCGTGCTGATGGGAATTGGTGTGCTGGTGCTCTACGCCAAACATTTCCTGCCGGACAGCCAGAAGACCGCGGCCCACCCCGCGTTCCGTATTATCCCGCTGCTCTCGGCGGCGTTGATCGTCTGCATCGGGCTGCTGATGACTGGTGTGTCGCTCGGCTGGATTCAACCCAATCGCCTCGCCGGGTGACATGCGGGGCACGGTCGAAAACCTCCCGCAAGCTGTTGAAAATGCGAGTCGGGCGGCCTGATGGCCCGCCCCACCACCGGGTTTTCATCACATTTGGTGGCCCGCGGGCCATGGCGACAGGCTCTCAGCCGGGGTGCTCTCAGGGCCCGGCCTCTCAGGCCGCCGGGCGGTAGCCCCTATCGCGCACCCGCACCCCGATGTCGTATCATGAGGTCGTCTGGAGGATGGCCTGCGGCAATGCGTCGTGGCCGCGCTGTGCGCCGAGGAGGACCCCACCGGATGTCACCGCCGGCTGCTGGTGGGCCGGGTGCTCGGCGAACGCGGCGTCGCGGTGGATGACATCCGGGGCGATGGCCGCCTGCAGTCCGAGGCGGAACTGGCCGCCTCCGAGCCGCACAGCAACCAGCTTAGTCTATTCGACGAAATCGAGGCGCCATGGAAGTCTGTTCCATCGGTTTCACCCAAAAAACGGCAGAGCAGTTCTTCACTATTCTGAGACGCGCGGGCATCCGCCGATTGCTCGACGTGCGGCTCAATAACGTGTCGCAACTGGCCGGATTCACGAAGCGCGACGACCTGCGGTTCTTTCTGAAGGAGGTCTGCGGTGCGGACTACCGGCACGAACCCCTCCTGGCGCCCACGCAGGAGATTCTGGACGAGTACAAGAAGAACAAGGGGCTGTGGCTGGAGTATGAGACGAAGTTCCGGGCGCTCATGGCGGATAGAAAGATCGAGAACAGGATCGATCGCGCCTTGTTCTCGGTTCCCACGGCGCTGCTTTGCAGTGAGCCGACTGCCGCGCACTGTCATCGCCGGCTGGTGCTTGAGTACCTGCGCGATAAGTGGGGCGATCTGACGATCACTCACTTATAGGACGTGGCGCACGCTTCAGCGGGGGTGCCCTCTGGGCCCGGCGAGCTTCAGCTCGCCATCTTCGGATGGCAGCCAGACCGTGGGCTGAAGCCCACGGCTGCACGCTTTCCAGAGAACCACTGCGCAAGTCACTGATCTAGCGGGACTAACGTCCCGCAGGGCGAACTGAAGTTCGCCCCTGCACGCCAAAGCGTGCGCCACGTACCGGCGTCAAGTTCTCTGACATTGGTGACGACCCGCAGGGTCGTTCGCACTGAAGCGTGCGCCACAATGCCTTGGCGCCACCACTACAGCACTTCCAAAATGATGCACTTCAAATAGTGAGTCTCCGGCACAGTCAGTAGGATGGGATGATCCAGGCTTTGCGTGCGGCGTTCCAGCACCCGCAACTGGCGCCCGGCGTCGAGCGAAGCCTGCGCCACCAACTCCAGGAACGTAGCCTCGCCGATACGCTGCGAGCACGAACAGGTGATCAGGATACCACCCCGGTCCAATAGCCGCAGCGCGCGCAGATTGATTTCCTTGTAGCCGCGGATGGCGTCTTCCACGGCGCTGCGCGACTTGGCGAAAGCCGGCGGGTCCAGGATCACGGTCTGAAACTGGCGCCGCGCCGAAGCGTATGCCGCCAGCACGACGAAGACATCCACCTCCCGGAATTCGATGTTCGAGCGCCCGTTGAGCGCGGCGTTGCGCGCGGCGGTGGCCAGCGCCGCACCGGAGCTATCCAGGGCTTCCACCGATTCGCAGGCCGGGGAGATGTGCAGCGCGAAGCCGCCGCTAGAGCTGAAACAATCGAGGGCGTTGCCCCGCGCGTAGCGGGCCGCGGCCAAATAGTTTTCCCGCTGGTCGAGAAACGCGCCGGTCTTCTGGCCGTGCAGCAGATCGGCGTGCAGGCGCAGTCCATTCATGTGGAATTCGACGGCCTCGGGCACTTCGCCATAAATCACGCCGGATTCGAGCGGCAGCGCTTCTCTGGCGCGCACGGGCGCATCGTTGCGCGCCACGATGCCGCGCGGCGAAAACAGCTCCACCAGGCTGTCCACGATCCACTGGCGTGCGCAGTCCATGCCCTGGTTCAGGGTTTGCAGCACGAGCCAGTCCGCATAGCGGTCCACCACCAGCCCCGGCAGCAGGTCGCCTTCGCCGTGTACCACGCGATACGCATCCGTGCCGGACACCACCCGGCGGCGATGGGCCTCCGCAGCGGCCAGGCGCGCGGCGAAGAATTCGCGGCCGATCTCTTCGACACCCCGCGACAGCAGCCGCAAAGCGATCTGCGAAGCGGCGCTGAAGTGGGCCGTGCCCAGCGATCTGCCCTTCAGATCGACTACGTGGACGGCCGCGCCCGCCTCCGCGCCGCCCGTATCGAGCACGTCGCTCTCAAAAATCCAAGGATGCCCCGATGCGACCCGGCGGGCAGCTTTGCGGTTGACGCGGACTTCGTGCATGGTCTAGAGGCCGCGCCGCAGCTCGTTGCCGCTGGGCAAGGCCGATCGATCCCATCCGCCGCCCAGCGCCTGGATCAGCAGGACGCTCGCAGTCAGACGGCGCGCCATCAGATCCACCACCGTCTTGTCATTGGCCAAGGCAGTGGCCTGCGCGGTGATCACTGTCAGATAGTTCACCGTGCCCGCTTTATATTGATAGGTGGCGATGTCCAGCGAGTCGTGAGCGGCCTTCGCCGCCAGATTGGCTGCGGCAGCTTCCTCGCCGAGAATTCGCAAAGCCGCCAGATTATCCTCGACCTGCTGAAAGGCGGTCAGCACCGACTGGCGGTAATTCGCCACGGTGGCGTCATACTGCGCTTCGGTCATTTTCACTTGCGAGCGGCGCTTGCCGCCCTCGAAGACCACCTCGGACATTCCCGCTCCCAGCGACCAAAAGCGGTTCGGCAGCGAGAACCATTTCGCGATGTTCGTGGCTTCGAAACCTCCGGATGCGCTCAAAGTCAGCGTGGGATAGTAGGCGGCCACCGCGATGCCGATCTGCTCATTGGTGGAAGCCATGGTGCGCTCCGCGGCGGCGATATCGGGCCTGCGTTCCAACATTGCCGATGGCACTCCAACCGGCACGGCGGGCGGAGGCGTCTTCAAAAGCGCGGCGGAAACGGTTACGGCCGAGGGCGGCTTGCCGGTGAGGATGGCGATGGCGTGCTCGTACTGCGCGCGCGCCACGCCGAGATCGATCAACTGCGCCCGGGTAGTGTCTAGCTGGGTCTGCGCCAGCGCCACATCGCCGCCGGAAGCCACGCCCGCCTTATAACGATTCTGAGTCAAGGTCAGATACTCTTCATATGACTTGGTCGTGCGATCGAGCAAGTCGATGTCGCCATCGGTTCCATGCAACTCGAAATAGTCTTCCGCCAATTCCGACTGGTAGGAGAGCCGGGCGTTCTCCAAAAGCGCGAAGTCGGCTTGGGCCGTGGCCTCGCTGGCCCGCACGCCGCGGCGCACGCTGCCCCAAATGTCCGCCGTCCAGGAAGGAGTCGCCGACAGGTCGAAGAGCGCCGCGACAGGGGCGTGACCGTTCCCCACGGTGCTGCTTGACGACTGCCCGACGCCGACTGTGGGCCCCACCGAAACGGTCGGGTACAGGCCCGCCCGCGCAATGCCCACGGCGTAGCGTGCCGCCCGGAAGTTAGCTTCGGCGGCCAGCACGTTCTGGTTCGAGATACTCACCTGTTCCTCGAGCGCGTTAAGCTGCGGGTCGTTGTAAATCTCCCACCACTTGCCTTTAATCGCACCATCGTTGGGCTGCGCTTCTTTCCAGCCTTCGGGCGGAGGCTCTTTGAAGGCCGGCGTTTGCGGCGCGGCGGGACGCTTGTAGTTCGGGCCGACCATGCACGCGCTGGACACCAGCAGCGCGCCGGCTAGCAGCGCGAAACGTCCGGCATTGTGTACGGCTTTCAGCCGGCCCTGGCCGCCTAAAAGGCGTCCCCAAAGGGGACCCCGGCCAGGATTGGCCGCCCCACAGAGGGGACCCCGGGCAGGATTGCCCGCCCCACGGTTTGTACCAAAAAAGAGAGGGCGTCGCATCAGATTTCGGATCCCAGCGGGTGGGTTTCAGGCGCCTCCTTGTGGCGCACGCGGTACCACCAGTGTTGCAGCCGGTCAAAGTAAAGATACACCACCGGCGTCGTATAAAGCGTCAGTAACTGGCTCACCAGCAGCCCGCCGATAATTGTGATTCCAAGCGGACGCCGCAGCTCCGATCCCGTGCCCCTACCCAGCGCCAGCGGCAAGGCCCCCAGCGCCGCCGCCATGGTGGTCATCAGGATCGGCCGGAAACGCAACAGGCACGCCTCAAAGATGGAATCCCGCGAGTTCTTGCCTTCGATCCGCTCGGCGTTCAAGGCGAAGTCGATCATCATAATAGCGTTCTTCTTCACGATGCCGATCAACAGAATAATGCCAATCATGGCGATGACGCTGAGATCTGTGTGCGTCAGCATCAAGGCCAGCAGCGCGCCCACACCCGCCGATGGCAGCGTGGAAATAATCGTAATCGGATGCACGTAGCTCTCGTACAGAATTCCGAGCACGATATATACGGCCGCCAGCGCGGTCAGGATCAAGATAGGCATGTTGCCGAGGGACTGCTGATAGGCTTGCGCCGTGCCCGCAAATCCGGTCTGGATGGTGCGCGGCAGGCCTACCTTGGCGGCGGCGCCCAGGATCGCTTCCACCGCGTCTCCCAGAGCCACGCCCGGCTGCAGGTTGAAGGAGACGGTCACCGCCGGGCCGAGACCCTGATGGTTCACCGACAGGGGCGCGGTGGTGGGGCCGAAACTCGCCAGGGCGTTCAGCGGAACCTGTTGTCCGGCGGGTGTCTTCACATAGATCTGACTCAAGAACTGCGGGTCCTGCCAGAATTCCGGCGCCGCCTCCATGACCACGTGATACTGATTCAACGTGGCGTACATGGTGGACACCTGCCGCTGCCCGAAAGCGTCGTACAGCGTGTTGTCGATCAGTTGCGACGAAACGCCGAACCGCGCCGCCGTCGTCCGGTCATACCTCACCAGGGACTGCAGCCCGCGATCCTGCTGGTCGCTGCTCACGTCGGCGATCACCGGAATGGTCCGCAACTCCGCCAACATCTTGGGAGCGTAGTTCTGCAGATCCGGCAGGTTGTCGCCGCGCATGGTGAACTGGTACAGCGCGTTGCTCATGCGTCCGCCCACACGCAGGTCTTGCGATGCCTGCAGGTAGAGGGTGGCCCCCGGTATCCGGCCCAACTTGGGCCGCAGCCGCGCGATCACCTGGTCGATGGTCGTCCTTTGTTCGACGGGCTTCAGCGACACAAACATGCGCGCCGTATTGGAAGTGCCTCCGCCCGTGAATCCGGCCACCGTGTTAATGGCCGGGTCGGCATGCACGATGTTGATCATCTGCAGCAGGATCTTGTCCATCGCTTGAAACGAGGTGTCCTGATCGCCTTGAATGGCGCCCATCATGCGCCCGTTGTCCTGCATCGGAAAAAATCCCTTGGACACATGAATGAACAGGTACACGTTCAAACCAATGGTCGCCAGCAGGATCGCCAGCGTAAGCGGCGCGGCGCGCAGCGCCGCTGAGAGAGTCCTCCCGTACAAATCGATACTGGCCCGGAATGCCCGTTCGGTAACGCGGTAGAGCCAGCCATGCTCCCGGTGTTCCTTCAATAGGTGCGCGCACATCATGGGAGTGGCAGTCAGTGAAACCACCAGCGAAACGGCGATGGCCACCGACAGCGTCACCGCGAACTCCCGGAACAGGCGGCCCACGATGCCGCCCATCAGCAGCAACGGGATGAACACGGCGATCAACGAGGTGCTCATCGACAGCACCGTGAAGCTGATTTCCTTGGCGCCCTTCAGCGCCGCCTGGAAGGGATGCATGCCCTGTTCCAGGTAGCGCGTGATGTTTTCGATCACCACGATGGCGTCGTCCACCACGAAGCCCGTGGAAATGGTCAGCGCCATCAGCGACAGATTGTCGATGCTGTAATGCAGCAGGTACATCACGCCGAACGTGCCGATCAGCGACACCGGCACGGCCACGCTGGGAATGAACGTACTCCGCGGGCTTCTCAGGAAGACGAACACCACCAGCACCACCAGCGCCACCGAGATCAGCAGGGACCGCTCCACGTCGTGCACCGAAGCGCGAATGGTGACCGTTTGGTCCATGGCGATATTCATGTCGATGGATTGCGGCATGGAAGCCTTCAACACGGGAAGCTCCGCCCGGATGCGGTCCACCGTATCGATAATGTTGGCCCCCGGTTGGCGAAAAATGATCACCATCACCGAAGGGCGCCCGTTGGCATAGCCCGCATTGCGAATGTCTTCCACCGAGTCCACGGCCCGGCCGATGTCCGAGACGCGCACCGCCATTCCGTTCTTGTAAGTCACGATCAACGGCTGGTAATCGATGGCTTTGAACATCTGGTCGTTGGCGCCCACCTCCCAGGCGCGATGACCGTCCGAGAAATGTCCTTTGGGCGTGTTGGCGTTCGCCGCGGCCAGCACGCCGCGCACCTGCTCCAGGCCGATGCCGTATTTGTTGAGCACCCGCGGGTCCAGCTCCACCCGCACTCCCGGCAGGGAGCTTCCGCCCACGATCACCTGTCCCACGCCGCTGATCTGCGACAGTTTCTGCGCCATGATGGACGAGGCCGCGTCGTACATCTGGGCCTTGGTCAGAATGGGCGACGTCAGCGCCAGCAGCACGATGGGAGAATCGGCCGGGTTCACCTTCCGGTAGGTCGGGTTATTCGGAAGATTGGTAGGCAGGTATCCGCGAGACGCGTTGATGGCCGCCTGCACGTCGCGCGCCGCGGCGTCGATGTTGCGGTTCAGATCGAATTGCAGGGTGATGCTGGTCGATCCGAGGCTGCTCGACGAAGTCATCTCGGTGACCGATGCAATGCGCGTGAACTGGCGCTCCAGCGGCGTCGCCACCGACGATGCCATGGTTTCGGGACTGGCGCCGGGCAAGCCTGCGTTCACCGAAATCGTCGGGAAGTCCACCTGCGGCAGCGGCGATACCGGCAATATCCGGAATGCCACCCCCCCAGCCAGCGCAATCGCGACGGTCAGCAAGGTGGTGGCCACCGGCCGCCTGATGAAGACTTCCGAGATATTCATGGTTAGTCTAGTGGCGCACGCTTGAGCGTGCCGCCGCGGGCTTCCGCCCACGGTCTGGCGGAACGTCCGCCACGTCTGCAATCCGACACGAAGCCATCCAGTGGCGCACGCTGCAGCGTGCCGCCGCGGGCTTCCGCCCACGGTCTGGCGGAACGTCCGCCACGTCTGCAATCCGACACGAAGCCGTCCAGTGGCGCACGCTCGAGCGTGCCGCCGCGGGCTTCCGCCCACGGGTCGGCAGAGCGAGCTGAAGCTCGCTCCAGCACGCTAAAGCGTGCGCCACGTCCGGTCAAACACGATCCACTCATCTTGTTCGATCTACAAAAAACTAATGCTCCTACCCCGCAAGCGGTTCCGCGCCCGGGTCGATCTCGCGCTCGTGCGATCCCTCGCCCGCGAAGCGCCGGGCCAGACGGTCGAACCACAGGTAAATGACCGGCGTGGTATACAGCGTCAGCGCCTGGCTGAAAATCAATCCGCCCATCATGGTGATGCCCAACGGGCGGCGCAATTCCGCGCCCGTGCCGCCGCCGAACGCCAGCGGCACTGCCGCCAGCAGCGCCGCCATGGTGGTCATCATGATGGGACGGAAGCGCAGCAGGCACGCCTGGTAAATCGCATCTACCGCGGGCATGCCCTCCTTGCGCTCGGCGTCCAGCGCGAAATCGATCATCATGATTCCGTTCTTCTTCACGATGCCGATCAGCAGCACGATGCCGATCAGCGAGATCACGCTGAAATCCTGGTGGAACAGCGATAGCGAAAGCAGCGCGCCCACGCCCGCCGATGGCAGCGTCGAAAGAATCGTGATCGGATGGATATAGCTCTCATACAGCACACCCAGCACAATGTAGACCGTCACCAGCGCCGCCAGGATCAAAACCGGCTCGTTCGCCAGCGATGCCTGGAAGGCTTCCGCCGTGCCCTGAAAGGCGGCCTGCACGCTGGGCGGCATGCCGATCTCGGCTTTCACTTTGTTCACCGCGTTCACCGCATCGCCCAATGAGGCGTCCGGCGCCAGGTTGAACGAGAGCGTGACCACCGGGAATTGGCCTTGATGGTTCACCGTGATCGGAGCGCTGGACGTCTCGATGTGCGTGAAGGCGCTCAGCGGCACCTGCCCGCCGTTCGGGAATGCGGAGGCGGAGGAAGTCCCGCTGCCGAACACCGCGCTCGATGCGATCGTGGGATTGTTGGCCGTCACCGCCGAGGCGCTGGCCACCGCCGCTCCCGATCCACTCTGCGGACCATACGTTTGGGCGGCCGTGGAACTCCCGGAGACTACGCCCGCGCCCCCCGTGGACGACCCCATACCCGTCCGGATGTACAGATCGCGCAGATCCATCGGATTCTTGCCAAATGCGGGCCCCACTTCCAACACCACGTGGTATTGGTTCAACTGCGTAAATATTGTGGAGACCTGCCGCTGGCCGTACGCGTCGTAGAGCGTCTGGTCGATCTCGGAGGGCGTAATGCCCAGCCGGTAAGCCGTCTGGCGATCGAACACCACTTTCGCCCGCAGGCCGCCCACCTGCCGATCGCTGGCCACGTCGCGCAGTTCCGGCAGCTCTTTCAACTTCTCCAGCATCCGCGGGGCGAACTCGTTCAGCTCGTCGGCGCTGGCGTCCTCCAGCGTGTACTGGAATTGCGTGCGGCTCACCCGGTCGTCCACCGACAGATCCTGCACCGGTTGCATGAACAGAGTAATGCCCGCCACCGACGCCAATTGCGGCTGCAAGCGGAGAATCACCGCGGTCGCGTCGACTTTGCGTACGTCGAGCGGCTTGAGGTTGATTTGAATGCGCCCGCTGTTCAGCGTGGTGTTGGTGCCGTCGATCCCGATGAACGAAGAAAGACTATCCACCGCCGGATCCTTCATGATGATCCTCGCCAGCGCCTGCTGCTCGCTGGACATCTCCGGGAAGGACACCGTCTGCGCGGCCTCCGAGACACCCTGAATCACGCCGGTGTCCTGGATGGGGAAGAAGCCCTTCGGAATCCGCCAGAAGAGAATAATCGTCAGGGCCAGGGTCGCCACCGCCACCAGCAGCGTGATGGTCTGGAAACGCAGCACGAACTGGAGGGTCTTGCCGTAGAACGCGATGATCGAGTTGAAGGCATGCTCGGAAGCTCGGAATAATCGTCCCTGGCTGGCTTCCGGAGTGTGCTTCAGCAGCTTGGAAGCCATCATGGGCGTCAGCGTCAGCGAGACTACCGCCGAAACCAGGATGGTCACGCTCAACGTCACCGCGAACTCCCGGAACAGCCGCCCCACGATATCTCCCATGAACAACAGCGGGATCAGCACCGCGATCAGCGAGATGGTCAGCGAGATGATGGTGAACCCGATTTGCTCCGAGCCGCGCAGGGCCGCCTTTAATGGGGCCTCGCCTTCCTCGATATACCGCGCGATGTTCTCGATCATCACGATGGCGTCGTCCACCACAAATCCGGTGGCGATGGTCAACGCCATCAAGGTCAGGTTGTTCAGGCTGTATCCCAACAGATACATCACGCCCAAAGTGCCGATCAGCGAGACCGGCACCGCGATGCTGGGAATGATGGTGGCGGCCACGTTGCGCAGGAACAGGAACATCACCAGCACCACCAGCACTACGGTCAGCCCCAGTTCGAACTGCACGTCTGCGACCGACGCCCGAATGGTGTTGGTCCGGTCCGTCAGGATGCCGACGTTTACCGATCTCGGCAGCGTCGCGGTCAACTGCGGCAGCAGCAGTTTGATACGATCCACCACCGAAATGATGTTCGCGCCCGGCTGCCGCTGAATGTTGACGATCACCGCCGGCACGTCGTTCATCCAGGCCGCCTGCCGCACATTTTCCGTATCGTCGGTGACGCTGGCAACATCCGTCAGCTTGACCGGCGCGCCATTCCGGTAGGCCACGATCATCGGCTTATAGTCGGCGCTGGAAATCAGTTGGTCGTTGGCGCCGATCTGATACGCTTGGTGCGGACCGTCGAAGTTGCCCTTGGCCTGATTCACGTTGGCCGCCACCAGCGCGGTGCGGACATCTTCCAGGTTCAGGCCGTAGGATGCCAGCGACGTAGGATTGGCGCGAATCCGGACGGCCGGCTTTTGGCCGCCGCTGATGCTCACCAGGCCGACGCCCGGCAGTTGCGAAATCTTGGGCGCCAGGCGCGTGTCGGCCAGGTCCTCGACCTGCGAAAGCGGTAAATCGGCGGAGGTCAGCGCCAGCGTCAGAATCGGAGTATCCGCCGGATTGCTCTTGCTGTAGATCGGCGGGTTCGGAAGGTCCGCCGGCAGGTACGTTCCGGCGGCATTGATGGACTGCTGCACTTCCTGCTCCGCCACGTCGATGTTCAGGCTCAGACTGAATTGCAGGGTGATCACCGAGGAACCATCCGAGCTGGTCGAGGTCATCTGCTGCAAGCCCGGAACCTGGCCGAATTGCCGCTCCAGCGGCGCGGTGACCGAGGAAGCCATCACATCCGGATTTGCGCCCGGATAAAACGTGATCACCTGGATGGTCGGGTAGTCCACTTCCGGCAGCGCCGAGATGGGCAACTGCTTGTAGGCCACGATGCCGGTAAGCACGATCGCCACCATGAGCAGAGACGTGGCGATGGGGCGGAGAATGAATGTCCGGGATGGGCTCATCTACCTTGCCTTGTGCGCAGACTTGCCCGCGGACTTGCCCGAAGGCTGGCCGGCGGCGGGAGGAGTGCCTGTGGGAGCACTGCCGGCGGTCGGCGCCCCGTTCCCCGGCCGGCCCGCCGTATGCCCCGCATCACCCGCAAAGTGCGCGCTCACCTGCGTGCCTTCCTGCAGCTTGTCGACGCCTGTCATCACCACCACGTCGCCCGGCGCAAGCCCCGACGTGACCTCGGAATCGTCGCCTTCGGTCGTGCCTAAGTTAATGGCGCGCACCGTCACCTTGTTGTTCGCCTGCACCAGAAACACGTAGGTCATTTGCGTATTGCGCTGCACCGTCGCCGTGGGGATCAGCGTCACGTTCTGCTTCAGTTGCACCAGCAATCGCACGTTCACGAATTGGTTGGGGAACAGCTTGTTGTTTTTGTTGTCGAAGTTGGCCCTCAGCTTCAACGTGCCGGTGGTCTGATCGATCTGATTGTCCAGCGTGGCCAGCACCCCCGTTGCCAGCTTTGTGTTCGACGAGCGGTCGAACGCGTCCACGGTCAGCCGCTGCCCCGCCCAAAACTTCTGGGTCACCACCGGAAGTTGATCCTCGGCGATGGTGAAGATCACGCTGATCGGGTCGATTTGCGTGATCACCAACAAAGCGTTGGTGTCGGCGGCATGCACGATGTTTCCCGGATCCACCAGGCGCAGCCCGATGCGGCCCGTGATCGGCGAAAGGATATGGCTGTAAGTAATGTTGAGCTTCGCGCTGTCGATTACCCCTTGGTCCGTTTTCACGATTCCAATTTCCTGCTCCACCAGGGACGCCTGCGTAACCAACTGTTGTTCGGGGACCGCGTTCTGCGCCAGCAGCGTTTTGTAGCGCTCCAGATCGACACGCGCGTTGGCGAGGATCGCCTGGTCCCGGGCCAGTTGTCCTTCGGCCTGCGTCAATTGCACCTGGTAAGGGCGGGGGTCGATCTCCAGCAGCGCGTCGCCCTTATGCACGATCTCCCCCTCCTTGAAGTTGATCTGCATCAATTCGCCGTCCACGCGGCTTTTCACTTCCACCGTGTAGATGGGGGTCACCGCGCCGAGGCCGGTGAAGTAAACCGGAATGTTCCCGCGCCTCGCTTTTGCCGCGACCACCGGTATCGCGCCAAAACCCTTCTTCTGCGCTTGCGCGGCTGCTCCGGCAGCGCCGCCGGTGCCCTGAGCGGGGTTCTTCTTCGACCAGAAATAATACCCGCCCATCGCCAATAGGACCAGAACCACGACCCAGACCCAGGCCCGCCCGGAATGCCGTGGCGCCCCATGCTCCTGTTTGGGCGGAGAGGGTGCATGCTTGGTCGGAGTATCGGGGGGCGCCGCCGGGTCGAGGGCAGACGCAGGGTAGTCCTGTTTCATATCTCTCAGTATAAGATGCTCGAAAGCAAGGCGAACGTTACAGGTGTGAGGCAGGCCGCGTGGCGTATGCTTTAGCGTGCAGCGGCGAACTTTAGTTCGCCGTCCTGCGCACGCCTCCCGAACTGACGGCACGATCCACCACGCGCGGCCAGCCGTCGGCGAAGGTTCCGTTATCTTGACCGGTCAGGCGGGGCTAAAGCCCCGCGCGGGCTGAAGCCCGCCCTCCATGGATGGGCTAGAACGCAGTTACGTTCACTCACCAACCGGGGCACTCTCGCAAACCCGCGCCCTTGCGAACGGCCCCACATGCGCCCCACAATGAAGCGTGCACCTCTCGCTGAACCCAGCCGTGGCCGCCGGCTGCGTGCCCCGGCCCCAGTTCGCCCGCCCGGCAAACAGGATGTCTGGCCCAAAAGATCTGCGGTATGCCCAGTGACGACGCCCTGATCCAGATCTTAGATGCCGCGCTGGCCGAAGCGGCGCGCCGGAGTGGGCCGTGGCTGCTCTGCCGTCCGGGTTGCGCGCAGTGCTGTTTGGGCGAGTTTCCGATCACGCAGCTCGACGCGGCGCGGCTGCGGCGCGGACTGGCCGAACTGCAGACCCGCGAACCGGAGCGGGCCGCGCGCGTCGGTCAGCGTGTACGCGAGGCCGTCGCCCGCCAGGCACCGATGGATGACGACGATCCCTGCGCTGCGCTCGATCCCGAAACCGGAGCGTGCGATTTGTATGCGGCGCGTCCCATCACCTGCCGCACGTTTGGTCCGCCGGTGCGCTGCGAATCCGGCGATCTGGGAGTGTGCGAGTTATGCTTCGAAGGCGCCAGCGACGCCGAAATCGCCGCCTGCGAAGTGGAATTCGATCCCCAGGGGCTGGAGCCGGCGTTGCTGCGCGAGTTGGAAGAGAGCGCCGGCGTGCGTGACGAGACCACTGTGGCGCTGGCTTTATCCGCGTGTCTATCCTCGTAACGACGTGTAGAGCGCCTGTTTCCAGCGCGGCACGTCGATCGCCCAGCAGATCCGGGCCTTCCGGCCGCCATCGAGCGCTTGCTTCCAAATGGCGCGGTTGCGATCGTTGCCGGCGATGTCCAGGCGGTCCACCACCGTCATGCCGCGGGTCAGGTCGCTGGCGGTTTCGATGTCCAGATAGTGCGCACTGGCCCGCGTGCATATCGATGGATCGAGGGCGATCGACATGGCCACCGGATCGGGCAGTGAAATGCCGGTTTCGCCGGTCTGCACGCGATACGCCGCCATGGCAGTGCTGTTGCATTCGATGGCGAAATGCGCCAGCGGCGTGCCCATGCTCAGCACGTGCTCGATATCGGCGGAGTCCAGCACGGCCGCGCCGCGGCAAAGCTGCCAGCCGGCAAGCTCGATGGGTAGGCCGGAGCGCGCCACCATGCGGGCGGCCTCCGGATCCACCCAGATGTTGTACTCGGCCGCGGGTGTGACGTTGCCCTCGCAGCATGGCGCGCCTCCCATCAGCACCGCGCGGCCGACGTTCGCGGCGATCTCCGGCGCGCGGGCCAGCGCCAGCGCGACGTTGGTCAGTGGACCCAGCGTGACCAGCGTAATGCCCGGATTGGCGCGAATGGTTTCGACGATGGCTTCCACGGCGTGCGCCGGCTCGGGCGCGCGGCGGGGAGCCGGATAATTGTGGTCGCCCAGGCCGTCTTTGCCGTGGAACCATTCGGCGTGCATGTATGCGCGCAGCAAGGGATGTTGCGCGCCGGAATACACCGGCACATCGGAGCCGCACAGTTCGGCGGTGTACAGGGCGTTGCGGGCCGCCTGCGCGACAGGCACGTTGCCCGCCACGATGGTGATGGCGCGCACGTCCACATCCGGCGTGCGCAGGGCCATGATCAAGGCGACAGCATCGTCGGAGGCGGTATCGGTATCGATCAGGAAGGCTCGCGGCACGTGGATCAGGATAGCAGGTAGGACAGGCCTCCTGGCCTGTCCTGGGCGAGCTCCGCTCGCCAGGGGCGAGTTCCGCTCGCCAGGGGCGAACTCCGCCCGCCAGGGGCGAACTCCGCTCGCCAAAGAGCGGGGCTAAAGCCCCGCGCGGGCTGAAGCCCGCCCTCCATTGCTCGGGCCTCCTGGCCTGTCCACGTGTTATTTATAAAAGACAGTGTCCCTCAGACGCATAAGCCTCGCCCTTGCCGCATTTCTAAGCGTGGCGTGTACCACCCCTCCGGCTCCATTGCGGATTGCGGCGGCGGCCGATCTGCGATACGCGCTCGACGATCTGGTGAAGGCTTTCCGCCAAGGGCATGCCGAAGTGCGCATCGAGCCGGCCTACGGCTCCTCGGGCATGTTCTACGCCCAGTTGGCGAACCACGCTCCCTTCGACCTCTATCTGTCGGCGGACGTCGAGTACCCGCGCAAACTGGCCGAACAAGGGTTGATCCTGGCGGGTAGCGAGTTCACCTATGCGGATGGGCGCATCGTGCTCTGGGCAAGCAACGCCTCGGGCGTGGATGTCGAGCGCCTGGGAATGGACGCGTTGCGCCAGCCTGCCGTGCGGCACATCGCGATCGCCAATCCCGCCCATGCGCCATACGGACGCGCGGCCGAGGCGGCCCTGCGCTCGTTGGGGGTTTACGACGCGGTGAAGGACAAACTGGTGATGGGCGAAAACATCTCGCAGACGTTCCAACTGGCCGAGAGCGGCGCGGCGGATGTGGGCATCGTGGCGCTTTCGCTCGCTATCGCGCCGGGCGCCGCCGGCCAGGGCCGTTATTGGGAAGTCCCGCGCAATGCGTATCCGCGCATCCAACAGGGCGGCGCGATCTTGAAGTGGAGCAAAAATCCGGAAGCCGCGCAGGCATTCCGCGCGTTCCTGCTGGCGCCCGAAGGCCGCGCTATTCTGAAGCGATATGGATTCTCGAGTGATTGATGGCCGGTTGTGGGGCAGGCTCTCGGCGTGCGGCCGGCGTCCACGCCGGCCAGAGCGGGCTCCGGCGGACCGTGCCCAGGCGCCTCGACCCGGCGGTCTGCCCCACAGAGCAGCAGAGCCGCAGCCAAAAAGGGGCGGCCTGAGAGGCCGCCGGACCCAGAGGGTGCCCCTGGGAGCCTGCCCCACGAATTCTGCAAGAGGCAACTCCTAGATGGAGTGGCAAGCCCTCTATCTGAGCCTGCGCCTGTCGTTCTGGACCACGCTCATCCTGCTGGCCATCGGACTGCCTGCCGCGCATTGGCTGACCTTCTCGCGGCGCCGCTGGAAGTTCCTGGTGGAGGCCGTGGTGGCGCTGCCGCTGGTGCTGCCGCCCACTGTGCTGGGATTCTACATCCTGCTGGCCATCGGCCCGCACAGTCCGGTGGGGCGTTTGTACGCGGCGCTCACCGGCGGCATGCTGCCATTTTCGTTTCAAGGGCTGCTGGTGGCTTCCGTGCTCTATAGCCTGCCGTTCGCCGTGCAACCGTTCGCATCCGGTTTTGCCGCGGTGGACCGCAAGCTGATCGAAGCCTCCTGGTGCCTGGGCATTTCGCGTGCGGCGACCTTCTTCCGCGTGATCGTGCCGCTCTCGATACCCAGCATCGTCACGGGCATGATTCTCAGCTTCGCGCACACGCTGGGCGAATTCGGGGTGGTGCTGATGGTGGGAGGCAATCTGGCGGGCATCACGCGCACGGTATCCATCTCGATCTACGACGACGTGCAGGCGCTCGACTACCGCGCCGCGATGCATACTTCGCTGCTGCTGCTGGGCATCTCCTTTCTGGTTTTGGCGGCCACCTACGGACTGCGGCGGAGGGTCTGGGCCGTATGGCCTCCTTATGGCGAATGAGCTGAGCGTCGACGTCCGCAAGCGGCACGCCGGCGGACCGGAGATCACGGCTGCGCTGCGGCTGCCGTTGGGCATGCATTCGGTGATGGTTCTGTTCGGACCGTCCGGGGCAGGGAAGACCACCGTGCTCCGTTTGATCGCCGGACTGGACACGCCCGACTCCGGTTCGATCCGGTGCGGCGATGAAGTCTGGTACGATGGCGCGCGCGCGACGAGCAGGATAAACATGGCGCCGCAGCACCGCCGCGTGGGCTACCTGTCGCAGGACTACGCTCTCTTCCCGCATCTCACGGTGCGCGG